>ERZ826242.256-NODE-256-length-82793-cov-10.207704_pt1 | contig 82793 bp, 85 predicted proteins | sample MGYA00519871_ERZ826242 | MGnify/ENA primary metagenome ERZ826242 (study PRJEB31778, sample SAMEA3449226) | human gut metagenome | biome: human gut; feature: human-associated habitat; material: faeces | place: United Kingdom | collected 2010/2012 ... | reverse complement strand
TCGTCGAGTGCCCATTTATATTACCATCCTCTCTCCCTTTTGTAAAGCTTTTTCTCTATCTTTTTTTATTTTTTTAAATTATTGTTTATATAAGCCATTTTTTCATTCTATAATCATTACTTTTTTATAATTGTTTAAATGAATGCGACATTTTTTACATAATTCACATACATAATGGATGCGGAGGTAAAGATTATGCATAAATTAAAAAAATTAATTTTACTAATATTATCTATTTCTATAGCTCCACTCTATCTCATGTTTTCTAACTCTACAGAAATAGAAGCTTCAAGTAATGATAATAATTCAATAAATTACTTAAAATTAAAAAATAAAAGTACATCCCTTTCTACTATTTATAGTGAAAAATATCAAACTCGTATACATAATCAAATTAATAAACAAAAGAAATTAAATAATTATACTTTTCAACATCCTTTATTAATAAAGAATCCATATGGAACAAATACAACAGCTGTTTATATGTATTTTAAAACCACAGAAGAATTACAAGCAAGTTACACAATTCATTGTGATAATTACGCTGATTTTTCACAAACTTTGAATACTAATACATTAAGCGGTTATACAACAGAACATGAATATCTCTTAATTGGAGCAATTCCTAATCAAACAAATACGATTACAGTTACTCTAACAAATAAACAAGGTAAAGTTGTTGATACCTTATCATGGTCATATAATGCCCCTTCATTACAAGGCGGTGATCAATATCTTACAGTAGAATGCGATGATTCAAATACATCATCCTTATCTAACGGTCTTTATACTGTTCTTGGAAACGATGTTACTGAAGATAGTGAAGAACAAGCTTATATGAGACTTTATGATAATTACGGCATCATTCGTAGTGAAATTCCTATCGTTTCTTATAGAAGTCACCGTATTCTTTTTGAAAACAACACCATGTACTTTAGTATTTCTAATACAAAAATAGTTGGTATGGAACAAACTGGTTATGTTTCTAAAATTTATGATACAGGTAATTATAAATTACATTATGATTACATCTTTGATAGCAACAATAATATTCTTGTTCTTGCAAGTGAAAAAGAGGCAAAAACAAGTGAAGATAAAATTATTATGATTGAAAAAGATTCTGGTAACATAACAGAACTTGTAGATCTTATTGATTTATTACCTGATTATTATTCAACAACTTCATTACCTGATGGTGCAGAAGATCTTGATTGGATGCATATCAATTCACTGGCTCTTGTTGATAAAACAAGTTTAATTATTAGTTCAAGAGAAACATCCACAATTATTAAACTAGATAATATCTATTCAAATCCAACAATTGATTACATGATTGGTTCTGATAACTTTTGGCAAGAAAGTGGATATGATTCCTTACTCTTAAATAAAACAAATGATTTTTCAATGCAAGCTGGTCAACATAGTGTCACTTATGTAGAAGATAACTCCCTACCTCAAGGTCAGTATTATCTCTATCTTTATAATAATAACCTTGCGGTAAGTACAACACGACCTGATTATGATTGGAAAAGTGATTCAAATTACTCAAATGCTTACTACAACTTAAAGAAAGGAACATCTTATTACTATAAATATTTAGTAGATGAAAATAATCGTACTGTTGAAGTTGTAAGTTGTATTCCTGTTGCTTATTCAGGATATGTAAGTAGTGTTCAAGAATTAGATGGAAATGTAATTATCGATAGTGGTATCGCAATGTCTTGGAGCGAATACAGTCAGGATGGAACTTTATTAAGAACGTTTAAAACAACTGGTGGTAAATTTGTTTATCGCGTCTTTAAATATGATTATCTAGATTATTGGTTTCAATAATTAAAAAGGTGTAGTTTGTGCTACGCCTTTTATATTCCATTTTTATAAAGAATATATTGTACAAGATTTAAAAAGAATACTTGTAACTCATTCATACTTTTATCAAAGCTTTCTTGATTTATATTGTAGTTAAAATAAAGATGATTATCTTTAGGAGCAACTCCTATAAACCCAATTTTAGGCTTTATTTTCACATCTAAATAGTTAGCATTTTGATAAAAAACAGATCTATTTGTACAAAAATCATCATATGTTTCATGTAAACTTACAATAATAACCAAATCATCTTCTTTCAAGTGAAACTGATCAATAATTTCTTCTTCACTTCCAAGATAAACCGGTATCTCACAAGGATATCCTAAATATGTCAACGCTTTTTGACATAGTAACAATGCAAACCTATTTCCATCGCCTAATATAACAATTCTTTTACATACCATGATTTTTTTAAAAATTTGTGTTTGTATGTGAGGAAAATTATTTTTAATAACCTTTTTCATCTTTTTCATATCTACTTCCGCATGCATATATTCTTCGTACATAACATTTTTAAAATAAGAAAACTTATTAATATTAATATTTTTTAAATATCTGACCATCGAAGTCTTAGACACACCCACTTCTTCTATAAATCTATTTAATGTATAATCCTTAATATTACCTTTTAATTCCATTATTTTTTTACTAATTAAATATTCCACACTCTCTTTTGAACTACTATTTTGTATCATCATTATTTTTCCTATAATCATATTTTCATTCCTTTATATATAATTCATAGTATCTCGTTTTAATTAAATCAAATAGAAATAAAAAAACATAATGCATTTCATAATAATCATTATCCGTATCCATAGAAAAGCTGAAATCAATATATTCACTATTTATTTGAGATTTACTAAAAAGTATCTTTGTATTCTTTGTATCTAAAACAACTTCTTGAAATTTTGCATCACAACAGCCTAATAATCTTCCTGTTGCTGTAAAGAGACCAATAAGATCATTATTTTTTGGTACTAAAATTTTCCCATTATTTACTGAACTTAACAAAACCGTTTTATCAAATATTTTCATATCTACTTGAAAATCAAACAATAAATTTAAAAGTGTTGGTGACCCATAAGCTATAAATCTTTCATGTTCATTTATTTGTTTACAAATTTTATCTATTTCATCCATATTAATTAGATGATGTCTTAATTGACTCATAATTTGAATAATTTTATTTTTTTCAAAACTTTCATATCTATCTCTGATTTGTTTTAGTCTTACTATTCTTTCAAAAATAACCTCATCTTTAAACGCTGTATAATTTTTATATCCCAGTTGATTAAGATATGTTTTAAATTTAAGTTTTGATATATTTAAAATTGTTAAAATGTCTTCTAATGTATAGGTTGGTATTTTATTATAGTGTTCAAATATTTTTCTAGATATATATGTATCAATATTATCAAATTCTATATTATTAGATGCTTTTAAAATATATTCTATTTTTAAATTTGTTTTGCTCATAAATAGATCTCCTTATATAGTCATACATATTTTAATATATCATAAAAAACAATTCAAATGACTTATTTGTTACAAGTTACATTTAATGTAACAACATTGATATTTATACAAAAATTTTAAAAACAATAAATAGAAAAGTTCAATTCCATTTTATTAGAAACTGAACTTCTTTATTATTTTTTATATTCAATATTATTTAGCTGTTTTTTTAATAGCAGTATAAGCACCTGCTGCAAGTAACATCATGATAGCATATGAACTCATCACTGTATTATCACCTGTTTTAACACTGTTAGTAGTTTTATCAGTTGTTGGTTGTGATGGTTTTTGTGTATCATCTGTTTTTGTAGATGTATCAGTTACATTATAGTTAGCAGCCCATTTCCAAATACTTGTTCCATCAGCAGATTCTGGATTGTTGTTTAATGTATAAATCCATGACCAATGGTTACTGAATTCTACAAGAGTTTTTACACCATCTTGATCGAAATCTTCTCCAAATTGAAGTTTACCTTCTTCAGTTGTGTCATATAAAGAAATTTTATATTTACCATCTTTTGTTTCAGTTGTAGTAAAATCAGAATCTAATGCTTGTTCATGTCTAGATTCAACAACTTCTTGTCCATCTGTTAATGCTTTGAATAAACGTTTTGAACAATCTTCAGTATTAACTGTACCGTCAGTTGCACCTTGAACTAACCAAATAGCTGTTGGTGAATTTTTTAATGATGCTAATTCTTCATCAGTTGGTGTTTCTCCACCACGTTTAGTAGCAACATCTAAAGCTGGACAGTTAATCATTGCAGCTTTGAATAAATCAGGATATTTAATTAACATACGTGTTGTCATATATCCACCTGCAGAACATCCTGAAACATATACTTTTTTAGGATCAATTCCTTTTTTAGCAACAACTTCTTGAATTTCATTATATGCTTTTTCTAATAAACCATCTTTTTGTGCATAATACCATGTATCTGGTGCTTGGAAAGACATAACATGTGCTTTACCAAAAATTTCTTGAGCTTCATCTGTAGCCCATGCAACTGTTCCTCTATTAGCTAGTAATTGAGCTACGTTGTTTTGAGAACCTTTATAATCTCCTTCACCATTCCCATGGAACCAAACGATTAATGAATCTGCATCACCTGCATCATAATATTGATAATTAATACCATTATCTACTTTTACAGATGTAAATTTAGCAGTTTCTTCATCTTCAACTGTATTAGTACATGAATAAACAAAAGTATCTTCTCCTAAATCTGTTCCATCCATTGCACTTACTTTTACTGGTGTATTTTGAGTAACTGTATATTCAATATCTACAGGAATATTTCTAGCTCCAGTAGCTAAATATGATAATGTTCCAGCAGCACCATCATTTTCATCAAAATAAATTTCAACTGTTGTTCCTTTTTCTTCTACACGAACAATAGTTCTATCTTGATCTTTATCTCCATAAGCTGTTTCATCAGCTGGTCTTTTCCCTTCTGTACTTGTTTTTGCATGAACAGTATATGTATCTTTATTTACTCCTGATACCTTGACATTTCCATAATCTAATACCATTTTATAGATTGCTTGTCCATTATCTTCGATACGTCCATAAAGTTGAGCAACTACTGTTCCAGCAGCTGAAACTGGAATCATGCATAATGTTGCAAGTAATGTAAATACAGCAACAAACATTGCAAATGCTTTTTTCATTATTTTCATCATTCTTTTCCTCCCTTTCGCACTTTCATACTATCACCTCCGCTCACTGTAAGCGATTACAATATTATATCTATTGTTTCTTGTTTTTTTACTACATATTAATATTTTGTGTTTGGTATTTTTTTATGGTACTTTTTAAATCCTATTTTTACTATTATTTTTAGTTATAGCAGATTGCTATTTAGGTATTGTACTTTTATAATATTATTGATTAAAGTAAACTTTTTGGGGGGGGAGATTTATCATGAAAAAAACACTCTATTTAATGAGACATGGACAGACTTTGTTTAATCTACAACATAAAATACAAGGTTGGTGTGATGCACCTCTTACACCTTTAGGAATTAAACAAGCACAAATGGCAAAAGAATACTTTACAAATATTACTCTTGATCACGCTTATGCTTCTACTTCTGAAAGAGCATCGGATACTTTAGAAATCATTACAGATATGCCTTATACAAGATTAAAAGGTTTAAAAGAATGGAATTTTGGTGCTTTTGAAGGAAAGGATGAATGTTTAAATCCTAAACTACCTTATGGGGACTTCTTTAAACAATTCGGTGGTGAAGGTGAACTTGAACTTAGAGAACGTATGAATAAAACATTAACTGAAATCATGAGTAAGAATGATCATCAAGTTGTTTTAGCCGTTTCTCACGGTGCAGCTTGCGCCCAATTCTATCGTGCATGGGAAGAACATGCTAAAGTAAAGAAAACAGAAAGATTTTATAATTGTTGTATTCAAAAATATGAATATGAAAATGGCATCTTTACTCTTGTTGAAATTTTTAATCGTAATATTACAGAATAGGAGAGAAATATGAATTCGATAAAACGTAAATCATTTAATGCAAATGTTGATTTAATTCATGGACCTATCTTTAAATCATTGATCATCTTTGCATTACCACTATTTATATCAAATATCTTCCAACAACTTTATAATACTGTTGATACCATGATTGTTGGAAACTTTTTAGGAGACGCTTCTTTAGCAGCCATTGGATCATGTACTTCCATTTATGACTTGCTTGTAGGTTTTGCCTTAGGGATTGGAAATGGTCTTGCTATTGTTACTGCAAGAAGTTTTGGCTCTAAAGATGAAAAATTATTGAAGAAATCAGTTGCTAGTTCTTTAGTCATTGGTATTGTTGTTTCAATTGGACTAACACTTATTGGTTTAATTTTCTTACAACCACTTCTTCATTTATTAAATACGCCTGCAAACATTATCGATGAAGCTTATAGTTATATTTTCTTTATTGTTTTATTTATTATTGTTATGTTTGCTTATAACTTATGTGCTGGATTAATGAGAGCCATTGGTAATAGTGTTATGCCTCTCGTTTTCTTAGTTGTTTCATCTGTTTTAAATATTATTTTAGATTTAGTTTTTATTACTCAATTAAATATGGGAGTTCAAGGAGCTGCAGTCGCAACTGTTATTTCTCAAGGAACTTCCGTTATTTTGTGTATCATTTATATGTTTAAAAAGACACCTTTGTTACTTCCTAAAAAAGAACATTTTGAAGTTGATAAAGATCTTTATAAAGAATTATTAGGACAAGGGTTCTCAATGGGATTTATGAGTTGTATTGTTTCTGCTGGTTCTGTCATCTTACAATATGGTATTAATAACTTAGGTTATTTAATTATTGCTGGACATACTGCTGCAAGAAAACTTTATATGTTCTTTAATATGCCTTTTACAGCGATGGCTCTTGCTATTTCAACTTTTGTTTCTCAAAATAAAGGGGCTAATCAAAAAGACAGAATTAAAAAAGCACTTCGTTATGCTTATATCTATGACATTATTGGTGCAGCTATTGTAACTTGTATTATCTTATTATTTGGTTCTTCTTTAGTGAAATTAATATCAGGCTCAAGTAAAGAAGTTGTTTTACATAATGGAACACTTTATCTTACAATTGTTGGTCCTTTCTATGCCGTGCTTGGAATATTGATGCAAACACGTTATGCACTTCAAGGAATTGGTCAAAAACTTCTTCCTTTAATTTCAAGTGTGATTGAATTCTTTGGAAAGATTATCTTTGTTATCTTCTTAATTCCACGTTTTCAATATATGGCTGTTATCTTCTGTGAACCAGTTATCTGGTGTGTAATGACAGTTCAACTTGTTTATTCTTTCTATCATAATCCTTATATTAAAAATAATTAAAAAAATTGGACGGTGCCAAAGCATCGTCCTTTTATTATATTAAATTTCTTCACCATTAGATTCACAAACTTTTTTATACCAATAGAATGAATCTTTTTTGCTTCTAGAGAAATCTCCAGTTCCATCATCATGTCTATCTACATAAATGAATCCATAACGTTTAGCATATTGTCCTGTTCCAGCTGATACTAAATCAATTGGTCCCCATGTTGTATATCCAATTAATGGTACACCATCTTCAATAGATTCTTTCATTGCATGAATATGTCCTTTGAAGTAATCAATACGATAATCATCATGAATTGATCCATCTTCTTCTACTGTATCAAATGCTCCAAATCCATTTTCAACGATCATCAATGGTGTATGTGGATAACGATCATGTAATAAGTTTAATGTATATCTTAAACCATCAGGATCAATTTGCCATCCCCAATCAGATGCTTTTAAGTAAGGGTTTTTAGCACCTTTTGACATATTTCCTGCAGTAGTTTCAGCATTTTCATCAACAGTTACACAATTTGACATGTAATATGAGAATGTATAGAAGTCAACTGTACCTTCTTTAATGATTTTTTTATCTTCTTCTGTAATATAAGAAGTATCAATATTATGTTCTTTAAAATATCTGAAGATAAATGATGGATATTCTCCACGTACTTGTACATCTCCACAGAAATTATTTTTGAAGTTATCTTCATCAAATGCTGCTAAGATATCTTTTGGATTTGGTGTAAGTGGATATAAAGTTGTATGTGCAATCATGTTACCAATCATGAAATCTGGATTGATCTTATGACCTTCAATAACTGTTCTTGCACTTGCTACAAATTCATTGTGTAATGCTTCAAACATAATTTGTTCATTTGATTTTAATTCATTTAATGGAATTCTATGATCTGCATTAACATCTTCTGGATCCATTAATCCAAGTCCATAAAGATTACCAATTCCACCTTCACCCATACATGCAATATTGATTTCGTTGAATGTTAACCAATATTTAACTTTGTCTTTATAACGTTTCATACAAGTTGTAGCATATTTAACGAACATATCAATAACTCTACGATCTGAGAATCCGTTATATTTTGTTACAATGTTCCATGGAATTTCATAGTGACATAAAGTAACTAATGGTTCCATTCCATGTTTATGACATTCATCAAATACTTTGTCATAGAAAGCTAATCCTGCTTCGTTTGGTTCTTCATCATCACCATTTGGGAAAATACGTCCCCAGTTAATTGATAATCTGAATACTTTCCATCCCATTTCAGCAAATAAAGCGATATCTTCTTTATAATGATGATAGAAGTCTACGGCTTCATGACTAGGATAAAAAGCTTCTGGATCTGTTTTTGGTAAGAATGTTCTTGGTGTATTGACATCTCCACCTAATAACATATCTGGTACAGATAATCCTTTACCATCTTCTAAATATGCACCTTCACATTGGTTGGCAGCTACTGCTCCACCCCATAAAAATCCTTTAGGAAATCCCATTTTCATTACCTCCTTGTTTCCATTTGATTTTTTCTATAAACATTATAAAGGAAAATTATTAAAATTTCTTTCATAATATGAAAAAACTATTCAACATTTTCCCACCAATGTTCTTGATAAGTTTCTATTTTACTATAATCGACAATTTCACCAATCTTTGGTGTCGCCACATTTAAGTTTTCCTTTTGTGATCTTGTGGTAATTTGTTTAATTGGATCATCCCAAGCATGATTACAAATACAAAAGGCACCCCAATGAACAGGAACTGTCCACTTTGCGTGAAGATCTTTCATTGCTTGAATGCCATCTTTGGGTAACATATGAATATTGGACCATGCTCGATCGTATTGTCCATCTTCAATCATTAATAAATCAATAGCACCAAATTTTTCATAAACTTCTTCGAAATGATTTCCATAACCGGTATCCCCTGTAAAATAAGTTGTATATTTATCATTTTTAAAGACATAGCCACTCCACAATGTCGTATTGTTTCTCCAAGGAACACGTCCAGTAAAATGCCTACCTGGTGTTGAAGTAATCGTTAGTCCATCAACTTTTACTTCATCCCACCAATTCATAACGTGTATTTTCTTTTCATTGACTCCCCAACGAAGAAGATGTTTTTCTACACCTAGAGGAACGCAATATTCTTTGACTTTTTCATCTATTTGGTTAATTGTTTGATAATCTAAATGATCATAGTGATCATGTGAGATGGCAAGAACATCAATACTTGGCATATTTTCTATATCTATCGGTAACTTAGAAAAACGCTTTGGTCCAATAAAAGGAACTGGCGAACTATAGTTTGAAAAAACAGGATCCATTAAGACATTCTTTCCTTCTATTTGAAGCAATGAACTTGAATGTCCAAACCAAATCCACTTAAGTTCATCTTTCTTCGCTTTTTCTATTTTCTTTAACTGATGAACAGGTATTTCACCCTTAGGAACTTTTTCTTCATTTTTATATTCACTCTTTTGTCCTGTCATTAATTGAATTTCAGGATTTCCATGAAATATTCCTTTTTTATATAATGAATTTCTCGCTTTATATTCTTTTTGATCTTCATCTGTCACACTTCCACCTAAGCTTGGCCAAAATTCAATAAATAACACAGCCACAATAGCGATACTTACTATCACAAGACCTACAATTTTTAATATCTTTTTTATCATTTCTATTTATTCACTTCCTTCTATCATAGATTTGAATATTCATCCATTCTATGTTACATTTATCATAACATCTAAACTTGACTTTAGGTCAAGCATAAAGGAGGAACTTATATGTATTCTATTGGTGAAATCTCAAAAATGTTTCAATTACCTATTTCAACTCTTCGTTATTATGATAAAGAAGGATTATTTCCTCATTTAAAAAGAGTAAATGGCGTTAGACAATTTAGCGAAAGCGAAATTGAAACTTTACGTGTTATTGTTTGTTTAAAAAAATCAGGCTTAGAAATTAAAGAAATAAAAGAATATATGTCTTTATGTTCTTTAGGAAATACCACGTTAAAACAAAGAAAAGAAATCTTTGAAAAACAAAAGGAAGAAGTTTTACAAGAAATGGAAAAACTTCAAAAAGTCCTTTCTATGCTCAATTATAAATGTTGGTATTATGATCAAGCGATTGAAAAAAATGATGAAGCTTATGTTCAAGCTCTTTCATTTAATCAATTTCCACCACAAATCCAACAATACTATAAACATAGTCATGAGGATTGTTAGAAGTGAAAAAGAAAATACTAATTACCTTATCAATTATTCTCATTCTTTGTGTTGGTGGTTTTGGTTTTTACGTCAATGATTATTATCACGCACAAGGTGATGCTTTAGAAATCTTAAACCATCAAGAAGTAAAACAAGTAAATTCTAATCTTATTACTTTAACTCCTCAAAAGACAAGTGATGTAGGTATTATTTTCTATCCTGGAGCTAAAGTAGAAAATACAGCTTATCTTCCTTTACTTGAACAATTAGAAAAGAAGGGTTATAACTGTTACTTAGTCAACATGCCTTTTAAGATGGCTATTTTTAATAAAAATGCTGCTAACAAAATTATTGAAAATTATCCTAATATAAAACATTGGTATCTATGTGGTCATTCTATGGGTGGTGCCATGGCTTCTTCTTATGTTTCTAAAAATAAAGATAAAGTTGATGGTTTGATTCTTTTAGGTTCGTATATTTATGGCGATGTTTCCGCTCAAGATACACTTACCATCTATGGCTCTTTAAATACCAGCGTAAAAAAGAAAATAGACTATAAAAAGAATATTGTTGTTATTCAAGGTGGTAACCATGCTAACTTTGGAAACTACGGGCATCAAAAAGGAGATGCCAAAGCGACTATTTCTCGTAAAAGCCAACAAAATCAAACAATTAAAGCAATAGATCAATTTATTAAAAAAAGACTGAATTAATCTTCAGTCTTTTTCATATAGTCATTTAAATGAATACCATTTTTTAAAGCTTCAATGACATGATCTTTATCAATCACATTTTCTACCTTTTCATCTAAAATCATTCCAATAAAACGTGCATCATCATCAATTGTAAAAGGCCAATAGAAGTAGAAATGATTTCCATCTTTAAATTCAAAACGATAATCAAGAACATACCAATCTCTCGCAATCGGTGTTCCATAACTTTCATAACGATGTTTTAAAAGAAGTTCTACACTTTGAATATCTTCATATTTATATTCATTCATAAACTTAGCTTCTTTTCCAAATAAAACAGAATAAAAATATTTTACATTATCTATATAACCTTTAAATTGATAATAACGAATACGATCATTTAAAAACTCTACCGATTGATTTCTTGTTTGATCAAGTGGTAATCTTAACCATAATTGTGAAAATTGGAAATCAGCAGCAATAAAGCCAGTTGTAAATACAAATGAAATCACTAATACTGAAAGTACTCTTGTTAAAACATCTTGCTCATTTACAGCACTAAAGAATAAAACAATTAAAAATGTAGGAATAAATTTATATAAGAATTTTTTTATTGCGAGTTTCTTTGTAAGTCTTCTTCCAAGAGATACAGTATCTGTTGTTTTTTGATAACCTAATTTATAATTCTTCACTTCTCTTTGGATTTGTTGTAAAGCTGGTAACATTGGTAGATCTTTTCTTACATACATTTCTATATTTTCTTGAACTTCTTCTAAGCTTTTAATTTGTTTTTCTAAATGAATTTGATTGATTTCTAAACATTCTTTAAAATCAAGTTCATTGTTTAAGATTGCTTTTACATCATCAATCGAAATATTTAAGTTACGTAAGAACTTTACCATGATGAGTTTTTGTAAATCATCTTGGCTATAACTACGATAACCATTTTCATCTCTTTGTGGTATAACGATCCCTTCTTTTTCATAATAGAAGATTGTATGCTTTGAAATCCCTAATTCCTTTTCTAATTCGTGTGTTTTCATAAATAACACCCCTTCCTTAACTTTATCTAACACTATAGAGTGGCTTTATAGTCAAGGCTTTTTATCAAAATAATACCTTTTTTATAAAAAGACTGAATTATTCTTCAGTCCCTCTTACATAGTCATTTAAATGGATACCATTTTTTAAAGCATCAATGACATGATCTTTATCAATAATATTTTCTACCTTTTCATCTAAGATGGTTCCAATAAAACGTGCATCATCATCAATTGTAAAAGGCCAATAGAAGTAAAAATGATTCCCATCTTTAAATTCAAAACGATAATCAAGAACATACCAATCTCTTGCAATCGGTGTTCCATAACTTTCATAACGATGATTTAGAATCAATTCAACACTTTGAATATCTTCATACTTATAAGATTGCATATATTTTTCCGCTTTATTAAATAAAACACCGTAGTAATATTTTAAATTATTAAGATATCCATGAAATTGATAATAACGAATCCCATCACTTAAAAATTCTACCGATTGATTCATTGTTTGATCTAATGGCATTTTTAACCATATTTGCGAAAATTGAAATTCTGTCGCAACAAAGATATTTATAAAAAGAATCATTAATAAAACAAAGATAATGATTAATGCTGTTGTCTTTTCAAGATTTTCATCAAAAAAAGAAGCTGCACAAATCCACATAATAAATGATGGAGTGATTGCGGCAGGAATCTTATATAAGAATTTTCTTAATACAAGTTTCTTTGTAAGTCTTCTTCCAAGAGATACAGTATCTGTTGTTTTTTGATAACCTAATTTATAATTCTTCACTTCTCTTTGGATTTGTTGTAAAGCTGGTAACATTGGTAGATCTTTTCTTACATACATTTCTATATTTTCTTGAACTTCTTCTAAGCTTTTAATTTGTTTTTCTAAATGAATTTGATTGATTTCTAAACATTCTTTAAAATCAAGTTCATTGTTTAAGATTGCTTTTACATCATCAATCGAAATATTTAAGTTACGTAAGAACTTTACCATGATGAGTTTTTGTAAATCATCTTGGCTATAACTACGATAACCATTTTCATCTCTTTGTGGTATAACGATCCCTTCTTTTTCATAATAGAAGATTGTATGCTTTGAAATCCCTAATTCCTTTTCTAATTCGTGTGTTTTCATAAATAACACCCCTTCCTTAACTTTATCTAACACTATAGAGTGGCTTTATAGTCAAGGCTTTTTATCAAATTTTGAATGAATTGTAAGAAATCCTGGTTGATATTTATTTTCTTGAACATAAATCCAATGATTTTTTAAATAACCATTAATAACTTCTAAAATCTTATCTGTAGGATAACTTTTACCTTCTTGTCTAAGTTCTAAACCACAACATGTACATCCACCAACACCATGAATCGAATATTCTATATTATTTTGTTTAAGTAATTGATTGATTTCGAGAATCATATTAAAGTGTACAACATTATTCATAAAACCTCTCCTCTACTTTATTATAAACAAAAAGGAAGCTTAACACCTCCCTTTATAAACACATTTTATAAATATTTAAACAATCTTCTTGACTTAATGGTCGATAAGCTCTTGGCAGCGAATCTTGACCATAACATGCTTTAACTTTTAATTCACCAAATTTTTCATCTGTAATATTCATTTCACTAAGTGTTGTAAAGCTTCAATTCCTGCTTTTGCATTAGCCATATCATCATCTTGATCTTGAATACCCACTACATTCAAACCAAAACGGGCAAAGTCTCTAACAACAGTTTCATCTTTTTTTAATAAATACATCATCCATTTAGGAGTAAAAATAGTAAGAGTTAAAGAATGCCTAATTCTTTTTCTAATGATTTAATTTGTTGAGAAATTGCTGATTGTGAAATAAAGCATTGTTCTGCCACTTTGGTAAAGCTATGACAATCAACAACGGTAATAAAATATTTCATTTGTTTGAGTAACATGGTCTTCACCTCTTTCTAATTTTACCTTATTTTATTCATTCTTTATAACAAAATTTGTTATAATTTGTATAAATAGAGGGAGTGAAAAAATGAAAAAGAAAATATTAAGTTTATTAGTTGTTGGTGTCATGGTATTAAATTTAACAGGATGTGCGATGTTTGAATCAAAAATCAATGATATTAAAGGAAATCTTGTAGGAAATGGCTATACTATTGATACTTTCGATAACTATGGAAAAAGAGTCATGACAACAACTGGAGATAAAATCAATATTCAAGGAAATCCCGTAGAAACAACTTCTTATGATAGTGATGGAAGTATTATTACAGGTTATGAATTATCTTCTGTTATTACTATTACTATTGATGGGCAAGAAATTGAATCTTGTGGAGATACTTGTATCTTTACACAAAAAGGTTTAGAACCTAATGTTGATTTTACTCAAGAAGACATTGAAAGTAATGATAATGGAAAACTTTCAAATAATACATATATTGCGAATATTATCAATAAGTATAAAAATAAGTTTGGTAAATCAAGAGTGGTTGTGATTAAATCTCAATTAGGGCAACCAATTACGGCTTATTCAGGGGATAAGGTTTATTGGACTGTTCCTAAAAAATTACCGAAGATGACAAAATTAATGATTGATGGTAAAGCTCTTTATATTCATCGCGCAAATTATCAAATTATTGATACATCATTACTAAATTAAAAGACGGGAAGCCCGTCTTTTACATTGTGAATAAACTTAAAATATCTTCTTTGGACATTTGTGATAAACCACCACTATTGTTTTCTACAAACATATCCGCTAATTCCTTTTTGCGTTTTTGTAATTCAATGATCTTTTCTTCAACACTATCTTTCATCACAAGATTAAAGACTTGAACATTATTCTTTTGTCCTATACGATAAGCACGGTCTGTCGCTTGATTTTGAGCAGAAACATTCCACCATGGATCAAAATGAATAACGGCTTCGGCAGAGGTTAAGTTCAAACCTGTTCCTCCTGCTTTAAGGGAAATCAAGAATACTGTTGTATCATCTTTTTGGAATCTTGAAACAAGTTCTCTTCTATCTTCTTTATTGGTACTTCCAGTAAGCATATAATATGTAATTCCTGCTTTTTGACATTCCTCTGCAATTAAATCTAAAACGGAAGTAAAGGATGAAAATAACAAAACTTTTTGCTTATTTTCTTGCATTGTTTTAATAAGTTCCATACAAGCTTTTAATTTAGAAGAAGGTCGATCAATATTATCATATACAAGACGTGGTTCTAGACATAATTGTCTTAGTCTTGTAAGCATTTTTAGAATTTGCATCTTATCAGAACCTTCTAAATCGTAAAGTTCTTGTAATTCTTTATTTGCTTTAGCAAGATTAGCTACATAAAGTTTTTCTTCTTCATCATTGAATGGAAGAATGATATTTTGTTCAATTTTATCTGGCAATTCTGTTAAAACTTCTTTTTTATTTCTTCTTAAAATAAATGGTGTGACTAGTTTTTTAAGTTGTTTTGTTTTTTCTTCATCATTATTTTTAACAATACTTGATTCATATTGTTTTTGGAAATAATGGTAATTAAATAAGTATTGTGGCATTAAGAAATCAAAAATAGACCATAATTCTGCTAAACTATTTTCAATTGGTGTTCCTGTTAAAGCAAGTTTATGTCTTGTTTTTAAAGTTTTAACCGATTGTGCATTTTTCGTTTTTTGGTTTTTGATATACTGTGCTTCATCTAAAATAACATATTCAAATTCAATTTCTTGATATAATTCAAAATCTCTACGCATATAATCATAAGAAGTTACATATAATCCTTGTTTAATTTCTTTAATTAATTCACTTCTTGTTTGTATATTTCCTGTAATACATGTAACTGGTAATTTATTAGAAAATTTATCGACTTCATCTTCCCAGTTATAAATAAGTGAAGAAGGACAAACTACCAAACTTGGTCGAGGCGTTTCTAATGAATCTAATAACGTAATGATTTGTAAAGTTTTCCCTAACCCCATATCATCAGCAAGTATGCCATTAAAACCATAATCTTTTAAAGTATGAAGCCAGACATACCCTTCTTTTTGATAATCTCTTAAAATATTTTCATAATCTTTAGAAAGTGGATACTCTTTTTGAGTCACTGATTTGAAACGATCTAATGTCTCTACAAAAGATTCTTCTCTATCTAGTTCAACATATTCAAAATCATTTTCTTCATCAATAGCAAGCATTCTTTGTTTATTCATCGAGAATTCACCATCATCAATGTCTTTGACGTCAATATGATAATCATCCATAAATTGACTTAATTCTTCTAAATCAGGTGAATCTAAATAAAGCAATTCCCCATTTTTCAAACGATAAAATTTCTTCTTACGACGATATTGATTTAAAACCGCTTGTAGTTCTTTCTTTGGTATTTCATGCGAAGAAATATCAAATTTTAAAAGCTCATTTTCAATACGAACACCTACATGTAAATTATAAGAAATCTTCTTTCCTATTCTTTTTAAAGAATCTGATACATAAACATCCCCATATTGTTTTAAATAATCTAAACCTTCAAAAATAAATTCATAGGTTGTTTGACTATTTGTATCAAAATAGGCACGATGTTTTTTTGTATCGATGGATGAAGCATAACATTCAATATATTTTTCTACCAAATCTTGTTGATAAGTTGTCATCAATTGATCATTAAATCCATACACTCTATTTTGATTTTCATCCACATAGACCGGTTGAAAATAAATCATTTGATTATCATCAATATCTCCATAGATTTTAATCTCATCATAAGTTGGTATTTCTTCTTGGCTTTGATCAAAGACTTCAAAATAAGAAAGAATTGGTAATAAGACGTACTTATAGAAATCATGATATTGTTCCTCTAAAACAATCAGTTGTCCTTCATTTTCAATAATACTTTCTAAAAAACGGGCAATATTCCCCTCTTCATCAAGAACGATACGTTCCATATAAAACTTTCCATTATTCATTTCATAGCGATAACCATGTTTATTTCCAATAAACATTTCTTGATTGATACTTACTCTAATGACATAAAAATCTTCTTCTTTATTAATATATAAACGTAGCTCTGGTTCTACTTCACCAAAAGAAAGATTCTCTTTATTGATTTCATAAAGCTCATCAAGTAAACGTTTATCAATAGGGATGTTTCTTTTAATGGGTTCATAGTAATAGTTATAGTCTTCTATATCTTGACTTCTAAAGGAGATTGCTTTTTTCATGAAATCTATTTGTTTTAAGGCGTTTTCTGTAAAGTTCTTTTCACTGTGTACAAATTCTAAAGATTTTCCATATTTATAATTTTCTTGATGATTGATTCGATCAATAAATTCTGTAATATTTTTGACTACATACTTCTTTTCATTTCCAACTCTATAGTCAACATTTATCTCATCATCTTGAAGATAAATAAAAGGTGTTAAATCATATTTTTCATTATTAATAGATAGTTGTAATTCTGTTTGATAATGATTTTTATTAAGATCAATGAGACGTGATGATGTATGTGCCAGTTCTCTAAGTTGAGCTTTTCTTCTTTGTCTTTGATTTTCTTTTTCAATCTCTTTCATTTTTTCTAATTTTTCACTTTGATACTCAAAAGGAAAATCATTGATTTCTAATTCATTAAGTTTCATAATAACGGCCCCTAAATGACCACACATAGAATCTTGATCATTAAATGGGCAAGCACATTTATAAGAAACGACTTTATTATCTTTAATTTCTAATGAACATTTTTGTATGTGATTAAAAACTGAAACGACAGCATCAATATGATAAAGATCATCTTTTAAGGTAATATACATACTTTCTACATTATCATAGTGATGATATCTTCTGGCAATCTCTAAGTTATTTTTACTTTTTACGACATTTAAATTAATATTAAATTTCAATTTCATCACCTTCTTCTAAACATTCATCTAACATTTCGTGTATTTTCTTTTTTCTTGGATATTCTTTTTTGATCATATCGACAAACTCTATTTTTGATATTTTATCTAAATCTCTAAAAAGTTCATAAATATATCCTTTAAAATAATAATTTGAATTTCCTTTTTCTATATATTTTTTTATACATTCTACATAACCCATTAAATACATTTCTAAACTATATTCTTTAATGATTTCTTTTGTTTGTTCAAAAAGTGTCATATTAGGTCTTTGAAGTAAAACATAGATTAAATATTTAACATCTTGATTTTGTCTAAACATTAAAGCTAATTCATAATCATCATAGATAGGTTTAATTGCATCCATAAAATCTAGTAAATAATCTTCAAACTTAATTCCATAAAATTGTTTTAAATCTTCATAATAAACAGGAATATGCGATGAATTATAATAATCTAATTTAGAATAAATATAATTCAAGTAGGCATCTTCATGTTCAGGATCAAGTAATGAATCGAATTTTGCCTTGGTTTCTTTTTTTCTAATATTTTGTTCATGTTTTTTATAGTAAAGACGAGCAAGTCCTACTTGTTGGTGATCAACATAATAATGTATCATTTCTGTGATATAATCTTCATTGTTATTATAAATTTGAATATCATCTAAATATTTTGTCATATCTAAATGATGATCATTGATAATTTTAAAGTATGTATTTAGTAAAGAAACTTTTCTTTTCGTTAAAAGCATTTCTCTAATAATATCTATTTGATCATTGACATCTAATTTATAGATAATCATCATAATATAGCTAAATGCATTTTCATATCTTTGATATTTCATATTTTCTTTTAACCAGCGCGTTGTAAGTTCTTTATTATGTTCACTTGTAAGTAACTTACTATAACCTTGAAACATGATTTGAAGTATTTCTTGACGATAATCGTTAGGATAATTAGAATTTAAAAATTCATCAATGACTTGTTGATAATTGGTAATATGAAAACTTCCTTGTTCATTTAATTGAATAATACGTTTTAAATATTTTTTAAATTCTTGATTGAATTCACGTTTTAACATAAAACTACTATGTGTTCTTCTACGAACATCTTTTAATAAAGCATTGATATCAATATATTGTTGTTCATCTTTAGGAAGTCGATCTTCAATCGCAAAATAAAGTGCCGCTTCATGTTTACAATGATTTCCTTCTTTAGCATAAGGACAATCACACGTAGCTGACATGACATCATAATGTTCATCTAAAGTGATTTTAGTATGATAAGCTTCATTTCCTAAAATAATTCCTGTATAGGTTTGGTTATCATATTGATTTACAGAAAAAACTCTATTTTGTTCAAAATATGTTTTTCCTCTTTTTAATATTATCTCTGTAAAAAATGATTTCATAGGCTTCCTCTTTTCATATTCACTTCATTATACCAAGAAAGAAAAAAAGCACAAAACTTAATTTGTGCCTAAAATATGTTTATTGATAACTTCTGCAATCGCTCCTTGATTATTTGTTGCCTTGGTAATAATATCACATTCTTTTTTCATTTCTTCAACTGTATTTTGGACACCTACACCAAGGCCTGCTACTTTGATCATTGATAAATCATTAAAATTATCACCTATTGCAATTGTATCTTTAATATCTACATTTAATAACTCTGCAAGTTTCTTTAAACCTTGTCCTTTATTAACTCCTTGATGATTAAATTCAATATAACGATTCGATGAATAACTTACATCCAAATCACTTGTTATCTCTTTTAAATCATTTTCAATTCCTTTTAAATATTGGTAATCTGTATTCATATATAACACTTTTACAATTTCTTGACCCTTTAAAAAATCAATATTATCATCAATAATTTCTGTAACTTCCATTCTTCCTGCCAAATAATCTTTTTCTTCTTGGACATATTTATAAGCATAGACCATATCTTTTGTATAAACATGAATACAAACATCATAATCTAAACCTCTTTTGTAAAGTTCACTCGCTTTTTCAAAAGAAATTCCTTCAAAATGAAGTAACTTACTTCCTTTATTTTCAGTAATGGCTCCACCATTATAAGAAATCACATATTCATTTTCTAAATCATACAATCCTAAATCTTTTAAAGTTCCACCAACGGTATTAAAGCCTCTTCCTGTTGCTGGTACAAACTTCACACCTAACTCTTTTGCTTTTTGAATGGCTTCAATATTCTCTTTAGAAATCGTACGATCATCACTTAACAATGTTTCATCGAAATCACACGCTATAATTTTATACATAGTATCCCTCTTTTCTTACTTTTATCTTATCAAAAAGGAATTAATATTTTCGTAACTTTCATGATATGAAATAAATACTTTCTATGGTATGTTTAATAAGGATGATGTTATGAAAAAACGTATTTATGAAATTATAGAAGTATCTAAAGAAGATGACATAACAAGTCATATTTATGATCTTGTGATGATGTTTACAATATTTATGAGTATTATTCCTCTTGCTTTTAAACAAGAAACAAAGTTATTTACAACGCTTGATTTAATTACAGTTATAATTTTTATTATTGATTATTTATTAAGATAGGCTACAGCTGATTTAAAATATGATGATCCTCGCTTTATTTCTTACATAAAATATCCATTTTCATTTATGGCAATTATTGATTCATTATCAATTCTTCTTTCAATCAATATGATAAATAAAGGATTTAAAGTCCTTAAAACAATTCGTCTTATTCGTACCTTTCGTGTATTAAGAATCTTTAAAAGCTTTCGTTATTCAAAAAATATTCAAATCATTCTTCAGGTTGGAAAAAACTCAAAGAAGGCTTTGATTGCTGTTCTTTATTTAGCTATTGGTTATATTTTTGTTTGTGCCCTTATTATTTTTAATGTTGAACCAGATAGCTTTAATACTTTCTTTGATGCCATCTATTGGGCAACGATTTCTCTTACAACCGTTGGTTATGGCGATATTTATCCTATAACAACTTTGGGAAGAATAATTACAATGGTTTCTTCCTTTATGGGAATTGCGATTGTCGCTTTACCAGCTGGTATTATTACGGCAGGTTATATGAAAGAAATAGAATCAGATAAAATCTGATTCTATTTTAATGAGCTATTTATCATTGGCTTATCGTCATCGTTTTTCATAATAAAGAAAGTATACATATGATAGGGACATTCCTTTAATCCAAATAACATTGCATAGATGTTTTCTTCTTCTGTTTCTATTTCCTTATAAGCATCCAAATATTTTTTATAACCTAATAATTTCTTTAAATCTTCATAAATATCTAAACTATAACAATCATCTACAAAACGATGTTCTTGTCTTAATTTATTTTTCATGTCTTTTAAGTAATCATTTTCCCATTTTATTACTTTTTCAAAATCATTTTCTACCCAAATACGTAGTGTTTTATCATCAACAATTTGATCAATAGAAAGAATATAAAGCATTTGGAATAATTGATCCTCTACTCTATTATTTGTATATGTTTTAAGAAAATGAATATTTAGTTCATAATCATTTTCTTCTAAAGAAATATCTTTTTGTTCATTCCATTTTTTTAATAATAAATAGATAAGAATTGATTTATCTTGTGGTAATTCATCAATTAATGATAATAAATAATAAACATATTGTAAATCTTTAATAGGTGTATTCATTGTTTGTATTTTTTTATAATTTAATACATGTTTTTTATGATCTTGATATTGAATGATAGGATAATGATTTTTAGGTTTTTTTATTGAAAAGTAATAAAGAATAATGAGCAGCAACGCAAATACAAATAGTAATTCCATAATGATCACTCCTTTAAACCATTATACCACAACATCAAAATAATAAAATTAATATTTTTAATTTATTTATAATACTAATATCTATCTTATTAAATTATCCAGTTTACCTATTTCAATGGTTATAAAAAATGGAGGAAAATCCTCCATCTTATTTAATTCTTACAAATTTATCTTTAATATCTTTTACTTTTACGCCATGATAAACTTCTCTATTTTCATCATCATATAAAGAAATTGCATTATCTTCATCTATTTTAGTTTTATAACTCATTACAAAATAGATATCCTTTTGACCATTATTGATTATTAAATAACAATTCTTTTCTTTATCAAACATATGCGTTACATCTACAATATTATCTTGATAATAGAATAAATATTTATCTTCTTTTTCATCATAAAAGATACCAAATTCATCATCTAAACTTTCAACAAGTTCATCTCCCGTCATAGGTTTCATCCCTGTAGGTGTCCATTTCGTCCCTGAATCTATTCCTATATCAATTACATTGCCATTTTCATCTGTTGTATAAAGATGATAAGTATCATCACCTACTTTTTCATATTGAACATTTCTTTTTTCACCATGGAACCAGACTTCTAACTTACTTTGTATACCCCCTACATCAAAGGCATAAGCAACAGTAAATGTAGATAATAAAACAATTAATGATGTTGCAAGAGTAAATAAAGGTTTTGGAATTCTTCTTTGATTTAAATTGATTTCTTTTTGATAATGTACATGTTTAAATGCTTGTTTATAGACTTCTTTATTCTTCATTGTTCCAGTTCTCCTTAAGTTGTTCTTTTAATATTTGTCTTGCTCTAGAAAGTCTTACTTTGACATTTCCTTCATTTAATTTTAATTGTTGAGCAATTTCTTTAATTGAATAATCTTCATAATAATATAAGTGAATCACAATACTATACTTTGATGGCAAAGCCATCACTGCTTGAAATAATTCTTCATCCTGTGATCTATCAAATGGAATCGTTGCCATATAATCTTCCATAGATACTTGTTTTCTTTTCCAAAACTTTCTTTGAATATCTTTAGCTTTATTAATTGCTACTTTATATAACCAAGATTCTATATGTTCCTTTGATTCAAAATCTTTTTTATATGTATGATATCTAAGAAAAGTTTCTTGAACAACATCCTCAGCATCATCAGGATTTTTTAACATCGTTAATCCTATCGCAAAAATACGATCTTTATATGTTGCAATCACTTGTTCTGTATCTATCTTCATAACTGCCTCCTCAAGAGCTCTTTCACTTATAATACGTTTTATATAGAAAAAAGGTAACAAAAAGTCTATGTATTTCTACATAAACTTTTTATTACTTATTCATCTCTATGATAAAATGAACTTCTTCGTCTTGTACAACTTTACAAGTATAGTTGTGTAAATCTAAAATATTTCTAACAATCGCTAATCCCATTCCTGTAGAATTTGTATCATTTCTGGATACATCTGCTTTATAGAGAGGTTCAAATATATGATTAATATCTTTATTTTCTATTTTTGATCCATCGTTACTTATAATTATTTTTTCTTGTCTATAAACAATATTTATTTTTTTATTTGCATATTTAAAAGCATTGTTGATTAGATTGTCAAAGACAATCATCATCAATTGTTGATCACATGAAATATTGATTTTAGGATCAATATCAATCGTAATGATTTTTGATTCTAAATCATAATGTTTTAATACTTCTTCAATCATTGGCGAAAGATTATAATTTTGTTTATGCAACTGATAAGACTTTGTCGTTCTTGTATATATCAACATTTGATTTAAAAGATTATTCATATGCTTAGATTCATCTTCGATCATTTTTAAGTATTTATGTTGTTTTTCAGGATTAACATTTTCTATCAACATTTCTGTACTATTTAAAATAACTGCGTTTGGTGTCTTCATTTCATGGGCCATTGCATTGATAAATAAGTTTCTTGTTTTATTTAATTCTTCTCTTTCATTTTCAAGATACGTATATATAAAATAAATACATGATAGAATAATTTGTACTAAACTAAACATTAAAATAAATCTATCTTTTAGACTATCTAAAACAATATTTGGGGTATCGATAAACATATTAAGTTTTATACTATTTTCTTTATTTACATAATGAACATATATCTTTGACTTATCAGAAGAAATAGCACATGTTTCTTGTTCTACTTTAATATCTTTTTCTTTTGGATTCTTTTCTAGTGTTTGTTTTGAATTAAAAAACATTAATTCAAAATCACCAAGTCTATTTTGATCGTTTGCTTTTTTATTTTGATATTTATACCATGAATAATAATTCATTGTTCCTTGTGAGTTACCGAGTTTATAAGTCATATGACTATTTTCATCATAAAAGACAATTTGATCTATGATGTATTGATTATCTTTTGAATGAAAACTCATCTTTTTTATAGTACAACCATCTTGATTTTGATTATAAAAGTCTAATAAATTATTTATCTCTTTTTTATTAAAAGATTTTTCTAGATTAAAAAGAGTATACTTATCATTTGTACTATCTTTAAAAAAGATAATAAAGTTTTTATTATTTAATTTATATTTATCTTTTACTTTATATTCAAAAGCTATATTTTGTTTAATACCAAAACCATTACCATCATAAATAGTAGATAATACATCATGCATATTATTTTCAATATTTTTATCACTTTGCGTTATCATTTTATTCGTAACATCACTTGCTAGTGACCACATAACAGTATCCATTGTATTAAGATTACTCGTGTACATCTGCCTACCTATAATAAAAACAATAATTAACACACTTTCAATTAATAAAAATCTTTTAAATTTCTTATTTTTAAAGGCAAGATAAAACATGCCTAATAATAAAACAATACTTAACGCTCTTAAAAAATCAACCATTTTCAAACACCTTCGTTTCAAAACAATAACCTTGTTTAATCACTGTCTTTATTCCCTTTTGATAAGGTCCCAAGGCTTTTCTTAATATTTTAATATGTGTATCAACACTTCTTTCTTGTCCTTTATAATCAAATCCCCACACTTTTAATAAAATCTGTTCTCTAGATAAGATTTGATTTGGATTTTTTATAAAATATTCTAATATTTTATAATCTATTATTTTTAAATTCAAATTTTGATTATTAAGATATGCTTGTTTTTCTCTTGTATTTAACTTTAATATACCTTTTTCTAAAAATTGATAATGTTTTCTGTTTGTAATAGCTTTACATTTAGCAAGTAATACCGGTAATGAAAAAGGTTTAATAATATAATCATCACAACCTAATTCATAACCCTTTAATTGATCAACTTCTTGTACTTTGGCTGTAATAAAAAGAATTGGTGTTTCTTCTTTTTCACGTATCTTTTTGCATAATGTAAAACCATCCATCTTAGGCATCATTACATCTAATAAAATAAGATCAAAACTTTCTGTTAAAAAGCAATAATAAGCATCTTCTCCATTATCAAAACTTTTTACTTCATAGTCATTTTCTACTAAGTAATCTTCTAGTATTTCTCTTAAATGATCATGATCTTCAGCAAGTAGTATCTTCATAACAATACCTCCCTTCATCTTTAATATACTTTCTTCATTTGTAATCTTTGTGTAAGTTCTTTAATAATTTAATTTTATATTATGATATCTTAAAGATTCAACTCTATTCCATCATATTTCATACAAAAAAGAAACAGTATCATACTGTTTTCCTCGCCCTAGTTATTATTATCTTTTTTTGGTAAATACCAATAATTATTGAACTGATATAAGAATGTTTTTGAACCCGGTGGCATTTCTACAAATGCATGATATACATTCATGAAATCTACTGCTGAATTTGCAACAACAAACATAGCGGCCATTCCTAAAAAAAACTTACATTTTGTTAATGAAATATAATAAGGAACTAAACCAAATAAAATATCAGGAATAAGATTGATAGCTATATATTTTTTCTTTGTAAACTCTGTTGTATATACTCCTGCAAAACCAACACGTGGTATTTTAAACATATAAATTTCTTTATAGAAATAAAACTGACATAGCTTTGAAAGAACTAATAAAATATTTGCGAGTATAAAATAACTAAAAAGATTTGATAAATCCATAGAATCAACATCTCTAAAAAGAACATTTAAATATTCTGGTACAAACATAATACATATAATAATAAAAGTAACAATACTTGTTTGTATATTCTGTTTTTTTCTATCCGTTGGCTCATTAAATCGAATAGCCCCTTCTTTAAGCTTATTTGTTGGAAGTGGATTAGTTTCTGGATCTAATTTCCCCATATATTTTATCTTCATAAGTTGTCTCCTCGTATATCCTGTTTCACTTTTATCTATAAATACATCATACCATACATATCACTATTTATTTTACTAAAACATAATACAAAAAAAAGAATGACATAACGCCATTCTCTTATAAGTTCTTAATATCTTGAACGACACGTTGTAAATCTTCTCTGATTTTAATAGATTGTGGACAAAGTTTTTCACATTTACCACATTTCTTACAGAATTCAGCTTGTGCGTCCCCTAGATTTGTATAGCGTCTTTTAGCTGTATCTTTAAGACCTAACATACCATATTCATTCCATAACTTGAAGTTACCTGGGATATCAATACCAAATGGACAAGGCATGCAATAACGACATCCTGTACATCCATTTTTAGTTTTTGCTTTAATCATATTAGCTACTTTTTCTACAAGTTTTTCTTCATCTTGATCTAATGGTTTAAAGTCTTTAAAAGTTGCAAGGTTATCTTCTACTTGATCATAAGTAGACATACCACTTAAAACAACTTTTACATTTGGAAGTGAGGCTACAAAACGTAAAGCCCAACTTGAAATGCTAACATTTTGATTATAGTCAGTAAAGACTTTTTCAATATCATTTGAAAGGCTAGCAAGAGCTCCGCCTTTAATAGGTTCCATAATAACTAATGGTACATTCTTTTCTTCTGTAAGTTTGTATCCTTTCATTCCTGCTTGGATATCTGTATCAATGTAATTTAATTGAATTTGACAGAAATCCCAATCACGATAATTAATGATTTCTTCAAATACTTCATAATCATCATGGAATGAAAAACCAAAGTTTTTAATTCTTCCTTGTTTCTTTAATTCTTCACAATAAGGAATGATATTTAAATCAATAACTTTTTTCCATGTATCTTTATTTAAAGCATGTAATAAATAGAAATCAACATAATCGACATCAAGTCTTTTCATTTGTTCTTCAAAGATTTCTTTTGCTTGTTCCAATGAATCAATTTTAAACATTGGTAACTTTGTCGCAAGATAAAAATCTTCTCTTTTATATTTCTTTAAAACTCTACCTACAAATGGTTCACTTTCGCCATCATGATAAGGATAAGCTGTATCAATATAAGTCACACCACTTTCAATAGCATGATCTAACATTCTTTCTGCTTCTACCTCATCAATAGTGCCATCTTCCTTTTTAGGAAAACGCATGCAGCCAAATCCTAATAATGAAGGATTGACATTAAGTTTATCAATTTTACTATATTCCATCCTTTTATCCTCCCTAAATTAACCTACATACATTGTAAACCCTAAAGCCAAGTTCATGTCAAGATAGATTTAAGCTTTACATTCTTGCTAATATGACAGACGACATTAGCAAGTTTGTAAAGTAATTAATAAAGGATAATTAAAACATATAAACCTATGTGTAAAAAATAAAAAGGCAACGACCCATATATCCTTGCCTTATCATTTGATATATTTATTTTATTCTTTCAAATAATTTATTAAATTTATTGAGTGTTTCATTCGCATAGTAATCATTTTCTTCCTCAATTCTTTTTAAAACACTTAATGAATAGTAGCTCTTACTTGTTTCATAATTATTATTATTTAATCCAAATTTAATTGTATCCTCTTCTGAAAATAAGTTTTCTATTAAATATGGGCTTAAAGATTCCTCACAACTTCCATCAATAAACAGAGCTTCATTTTCTAAAAGTAATCCTGCTTTTAATATTTCTTTTCTACATCTTTGACCTTCTTTGTCATTATCAAATATAGCTATAGATTTTATTCCCCATCCTTTTAATATTGATATTATATTCTTGATATTATTTGCTCCTGTAGATGGAATAATTTTATACTCATTTAATTGTTTTTGAATAATATACGCTTGTAAATAATTGTAATCACTGATTCCTTCACAAACTATCGCAATTGTCCTATTTGTCATTAAAAGATTAAAATTCATATTCATTCCAAGAGCTTTTACTATCGGCGCTATTGTATCATCGATATTTAATACATTATTACTAATATGGTAATACTTATTTTCAATTCGACTAAATCCCTTATCATCCTTAAAAATGAGCCTTATCCTATCTAATCTTTTTTCATAAATCATTGTAGGTAAATGTGTTGTATATAATATTTGATTACCTTTTTCCATTAAATGTTCAAATAGAGTTAAAATATTTTTTTGCGCATTTACATGTAAATATACTCCTGGTTCATCTAATACAATAATTTTATTATTTATATCTGATGCGTTATCAATTTGTGTCATCATTTGAACAAAAAGCATTATATACCATTTTAAACCATTGCTTCTTTCTTCATAGTTTACAGATTTTCCATTAGATGATTTAATTAAAAAAGCAATACTGTTTGAATTTAATCTTATCTTCATTTTTATTGTTTCAACTCCATAAAAATCATTAAATTCAGCAACCAATTTATCATTAATATCTTCGTTTAATTTATCTTCAAAATTTTCTTTATCATCTTCTCTTTCTAATTCCCAATATTTAAGTAAATCATCCAGTTCCATATCAACTGCTTTTAAAAATTTTATTAAGGCTTTTTTTGATTGTTGACCATCTCTTAATGTAGATAAGCTATACTTAGATTTTAACTCTAAATCTTCTATAGACATAAATTTAGGAAACAGTTGATTAGAAAATATTAAAAAATCTATGCATTTTTCAAAACTATTTGTGAATTCAGATATATTGTCATAATTTTTTAATGAATTAATTAGACTTTCGATATAAGTATAATTAATGAAGATTTTATTTTCAGCATTTTTTATTTGCTTAATTGTAGTATTTAAATTTTCTCTTAAATTATTGGAATTCATCCTATTTATAGCAGTATTAGCTTCATTTAAAACATTTTCCCTATTTTCTTGGAATTCCTTATTTTTTGAAATATAGTTTGAAAACTCTCCACTTACACTAATATCAAATCTATTATTTATTGTTAATATAGTAGTATTTTTTTGTAATAAACTATATTTTTCAATTTCAAAATCATAAGGCATTAAAGTAATCTCAAATGTTGGTTTTTGATGCAAAATATTATTTTCTTCTTTAAAAAAATTCACATCATTTATTCCCGTTAAATCCAATCCACTCATAGCTTTTACTAGATTTGATTTTCCTGACTCATTTACTCCTATTATTGTATTTATTTTGTCTAAATTGATAATATTATTATCAATTCCAAATGATCTAAAACTGTTAATTTTTATTTTTTCTATTTTCATTTTTACACCTTCTCGCTTTATTTTTTATTATAACAAAAAAATAAAAAAACATTTATATACAATTATTTTTTCACCTATTACAAATATACTATAATCCATATAATAATCAATTTATATAATCATTACATCCTTTAAAATCAAAAAAGGCAAGAATCCGTCAATCCTTACCTTCTCTATTTTGATGTAATTATTCTCTGATTTACAAGCACATTAACCCCAACCTATATTTTAAAATTATATGTTATTCACATTATATTTAGATGTAATGTTTTATAATTTAACTATCTTTATGATTTCCAAGCCAATGACTTGCACAATATGCAAAACATGCCGCACCAATAACACAAACATTTTCATCAAACTATGCTTTAGGATGATGTAAAGGATAATCGCCACGTTCATCCATAAATCCAGCAGTTAAAATCATGTAAGTTGTCGGTATTTTTTCAGCAATAATAGCAAAATCTTCTGATGCCGTTGCTGTACTATTAGGTATTCCTTTTAATCCTTCAATTCCTATTTGTGACATATATTCTGCCATTTCTAAAGTTAACTGTGGATCACACATAAGTGGTGGTACTGTCGAAACCATTTCAATTTCAACTGTTCCACGATAAGTGCCTGCAATTTTGTGACATACTTCCTTCATACGACTTAATAAATTTTCTCTTGTTGAAACATTATTTGTTCGTAGTGTTCCTTGTAAAATAGAACTTTCAGGTATGATATTAGCTGCACTCCCAGCATTAAACTTACCTATTGTAAGTGTGCATATATCTTGAGGATTTGCTTCTCTTGCAACAAGTTCTTGTAGGGCGAGATGAATATGTACACCAATATTTATAGGATCTATTCCTTGATGAGGATAGGCTCCATGTGCTCCTTTTCCATGAATTATTATTTTAAATTCATCAACAGAGTTCATCATAATGCCCCCTGCATTATACATATAAGTACCCACTTGATTTTTCCCTATCATCATATGATAAGCCATGGCTGCATCTGGTCTTGGATTATCTAAGATTCCATGTTCAATCATATCATTGGCACCTTTAAATACTTCTTCAGCACTTTGAAACATTAATTTTACTGTTCCATGTAAATGATCTTCATCTTCCTTTAACATTCTTGCTGCCGTTAATAACATAGCTGTATGGATATCATGGCCACAGGCATGCATGTTTCCTGAAGTACAAGTAAACTCTTCTCCACTTAATTCAGTAATCGGTAAAGCATCCATATCTGCCCTCAATAAAATAACAGGTTTTCCTTTACCAATCGTTGCAGTTACTCCATGTCCACATAATTGGGGTTGAATTCCATATTCTTTCAATTGTTTCATAACATATTCAACCGTATTTGGTAAATCTAATCCTACTTCTGCATTTTTATGAAGAAATCTTCGTATTCCAATAGTATCTTCTTTTAATTCATTTGCTCGTTTATAATAATCCATTTACATCCCCCCTCTATATACAAAAATAATTATATATTGCTTATTACCACCGTCAACTTCTTTTATATCCCCTTATCAAAAGTTAAAAAATTCATTTTCACTAATAAATCATCAAATTAAAAGGCACCAACAATTCCTATTTATCTAGGTTTATTAGTGCTCTTCTTAATTTTTTCATGTCCAACTTATTTATTGGTTTTGCTTTCAGCTTTTATATAATCACAATCGCTTTATTTTTTCTTCTTTTATATTATTGATAAATGAGTTCAAAATAACATAAGGTATATAAATTTTTATAAGGAAGGAAATATACCTTAGTCTAATTCTTCACCATTTGTTGTAATAACTTTTTTATACCAATAAAAAGAATCTTTTTTTATTCTTTTTAAGCTACCTTTGCCTAAATCGTCTAAATCAACATATACAAAACCATATCTTTTTTTCATTTCTCCTGTTCCAGCAGAAACAATATCAATACATCCCCATGGAGTATAGCCAAGTACATCAACTCTATCGATTTCTATTGCTTTTTTTAATTCTTTTATATGATTTCTAATGTAAGAAATACGATAGTCATCGTGAATTTCATTATTTTCTAATATATCATCATTTCCCATTCCATTTTCTACTATAAATAATGGTTTTTGATAACGATCATATAATTCATTTAAAACAAATCTTAATCCTTCTGGATCAATTGGCCATCCCCAAGGTGTTTTTTCTAAATATGGGTTTGGTGATGCTTGTTGTCCACCAGTAGTTGTCGTATTAGGAGAAAAACGATCAAATGCAGTTGTTCGATAATACGAAAATGCAAGATAATCAGATGTATTTTCTTTTAACCATTTTTCATCCTCAGGTTCCATCTTTAATTTAAAATTATATTCATCAAAAATAGCTTGTGCATAATTAGGATAATATCCTCGACAAGTAACATCACTAAACATCAATGCTTTTCTTCTGAATTCATATGCTCCAAATACATCATCTGGATGACAAGTCGCAGGATAAATTCCAGAAAGTGCACACATTGTACCTAACATAAAATGTGGATTGATCTCTCTTGCTATTTTATTTGCCATTGCGCTGGCAACTAACATATGATGAATTGATTGAAACTTAATTCCCGCATCTTCTAATGGTGTTTCTCCTTGATTAGAATGAGCTCCAGTTTTACGATGATTCGAAGCTAATCCAAGTGTCCAATAACCACCCAATACATTTATTTCATTAACGGTAATCCAATAAGTAACTTTATCTTTCCATCTTTCAAAAAGAACTTTTGCAAATTTTAAATAAAAATCAATTAATTTACGATTGATCCATCCACCATATTTAGTAGCTAAATTTAAAGGCATATCAAAATGTAAAATTGTTACTAATGGTTCTATATTATGCTTTTTTAATTCATCAATAACATTATCATAAAAATGTAGTCCTTCCTCATTAGGTGTTTCATCATCACCGTTAGGAAATATTCTTGTCCACGATATCGAAAGACGATACGTTTTAAATCCCATTTCTGCCATTAAAGCAATGTCTTCCTTGTAGTGATGATAAAAATCTGTAGCTTGATGGCTTGGGTAATAATACCCTTCTTTTAAGAAACCAACATATCCATAAGGAATGCATTCTCCCATTTGGATTGTCACTTCATCATCTTGATCATTCTTACAAAAAATACGTCTAGGTTCATCCTTAGTTCCATTAGTTATTAAGTCGTGAACAGCAATTCCTCTGCCACCTTCCTGCCATCCACCTTCATATTGATTAGCGGCAGTAGCACCACCCCATAAAAAATTCTTTGGAAAACTCATATTTCATTTACTCCTTCTTCGTTTTACATTAATTAAACAATTTTTAAAGAACAAACTATTTTATTTTTGTTCAAGTTTGGCTTGTTTATTAGACATCAAAACAAATGGAACCCAAATAATAAATGTAACAATTAAAATAATAGCTTGAACAATAATTCCATGAATTCCATAGCTAATAAATCCTGTTACAAATACTGGTAACCCTGGTGGACAATCAAGTACTCCACAAGTTAAAAATCCTATATTTGTAGCAACTACAGCAATAAATGCTGCAATAACTGAATTAAGTATAAATGGAATTGCAAAGATTGGATTTAATACTAAAGGTAAACCGAAAACTACTGGTTCATTAATACCACAAATACCAGGAATTAATGAAAATTTTGCAATAGATTTATGATCTTCACGTTTTGAAAAAATGAAAATTGCTATTAATAATGATAGAGTAATTCCTCCTCCACCAACAACAACGAAACTAGTCCAAAAACCTCTTGTTAAAATATTTGTTGCAACTCCTCCAGCTTGTACAGCAGAAATGTTTTCTGCAAGTCCAGCAGCAGATAAAGGACCTCTAACTCCTTCAATAACCATACCACCATGAATACCTAAAAACCAGAATAATTGATTTACTAATGCAAGAACAAGAATACCACCTGTTGTATTTGCTAACGCTTGTAACGGAAGTTGAATAATATTGTAAATCCAAACATTTAAATAATTACCAGTGAATGTATTAAATAAACATCCCCCAACTGAAAATGCAGTAATAATAATGAAAATAGGGATTAAAATATTAAATGAACGAGCAATTCCTGTTGGAACCGAATCTGGCATTTTAATTTTAATAGCATCAATGTTAGTCAATAATCCAAAAAATTTTACAGCAACCATTGACATAATCATTGAAACAAATAGTCCTTGTGCTCCAATAACACCTGCACCTAATCCATTGACCACAACTGGATCTTTTAAACCTTCGACCACTGTACTTATTGTATTTGGACATACAGCTAAATAACTTAATAATCCAATTAACCCACTTTCTAATTGTGGTAAGTTTTCTTTTTCAGCAAGTTTATAACCAATTAAAAATGCAATTGGTAATGACATACAAGAAATAGTCACAAAATTTATCGCTGTAAATGCTGGAGATAAATTTGATAACCATGGAACCCATTGTGCCAAGCCATTAGCTCCAGATACTAATATATTTAACATACTACCAAATGAACCAACAATAATAAACGGTACAAACATCGTAAATGCTTCTTTAATCGAACCAAGATATTTATTTGTTTCGACTTTTGAGCTTATTGATAACAAAACATTTTGTAATTTATCTTTCATTTTTATTTCCTCTCTCTCTAAAAAAATATAAGAATTTATTTCTGCAGATCTATCTATATCTTTCATATGTAATTATAAAACCTCTATTATAGAACTCAATGTATATAAATTCCATTTTATTGTGGAACTTTTCAAAATATAGAAAAAGAATTGATAAATTACCAATTCTTTTTCTATATTTTCAATTCAATATCATTAAATATTTTTATAATTTCTTCTTGGTTTTGTTTTTTTATAATTCTTTTTATATAGTTAGAATTATCCGCAAAATAAGAAAGTTCCTTATATAAATCTAAGATTTTTATCCCTATATTTTTACCAATAAGCGGTATAATAACAAGTTGTACTTTTTTCTTATTCCATAAAATAGGTTTTGATAAAATACCTATAATAATTTTTGTTTTTGGTTCATCAACACAACAAGATAAGATGGCGAGCATATTTTCTAATTCATAGTTTCCTATACAATCCTCTTCAATCAATTTTTTTGAAATACTTTCATTTCCTAAAGTATTTTTTATAATATAAGAAAGAACTCCTTCCTTTGTTTCTTCATTAATATTTTTTATTATTAAATTCCTCTTAATTACTTCTTGCATATGAAAACTATCTTGATCATCCAAAAAGGAGAGTATTCTTTTTTTATCATTATTATTTAAAAAATAATTAACTTCTATTACTGGTATAGGCAACTTATTTTTTATCGGTGTGCTCGTTATAAGAAAATCAACATCTTCAAAATCATAACTTTTAATTCCAATATAATCAACCGTTTGAATTTCATTTATAAATTTTCCGTACATTTCCTTTATCTGATACGCTAAAGTACTTGATGTTCCTCTTCCTACACCGCACATTACAAGAATGTTCTTTTTATCTTTTATTTTCTTTCTAAGAAGAGCAAGTTCTAAATGTAACGCGATATATCCTATTTCCTCATCACTTAAATTATTTCCATGATAATCTACAAGATGACTACATGCAGCAACAGCTAATTGATAAGCCAATATATTTTGTTGTTTTATTTTATCAATAAGCGGATTACGAAGAACTACATTATATCTTGAACGAACCTCTAATGGAATAAGATGTAAAAGTAAGTACTCTCTTAATTCATTATCATTAGAAAAATCAATGTGCCATTGTGATTGAATATTAACTAACATAGTATTTACAATTTGATTAACATCAAAATCTTTGATAATACGATGAATACTTTCATCAAAATTTCTAATAATTCTCTTTGATGCTAAATGTATTGAAAGAGACACAATTTCTTGATCACTCATCTCAATTCCTAAGTGTTTATGAATTTGTTTTGCTAATTCTACAGCAACAACACTATCAGTCCAACGAGAAATATCAATAATCATTTCTTCTGTAGCTTTCAATAAAATACCTTGTTTAATTCTTTTTAATGATACAAAAATAACAATAATAAAGTTTTGAACAGATACTTCTGACATTGAAATTTGATATTTGACCATTACATTTTCAAGAATTTGACTAATATTTTGAATCATTAACAAATCATTAGAATTAAACTGATTTCCTGGAAAATCATCGCGTTGATCAATATAAGAAATATATATTGCTGCTAAGCATAATCTCTTGTTAAATTCTCTTCCTTCTACTCTCATTCCATAATGTGGTTTTTGTACTAATTTTAAATCATATTTTGACAGTGATTTTCTAATTCCCTTTAGATTTTGCGACAATACAGAAGCAGAAACAAATAGCATTTCACATAATGTTTCTGATTTAACCCAATCATTAGACTCTATCAAATATTTTTGAATCCAATCTTCTCTTTCATTAACACTAAAAACAAAAGAATCTTGTAAAGAGCGATAGGAATTACATAAATTAATAAATTCATCAACATTATTAATAACTAATTTTAATCCTTGAGATGTTTTGACATCAATATAATTCTTTGTTGATTTCATGTCTTCATTTATTAATTTAATGTCTTTTAATATTGTTTTGGTACTTACATTACATAACGCACTTAGATTTTCTGAAGTCACATATTCGCCGTTCTCTTTTAAATATTTTAATATTGTGTAATTTCTTTCATTCATATTGCTATTATAATATTTTATCTAGAAATTTGTCTACTCATGCTTTTTAACATATTAAAACCAATTAGCTATAATATATACTTTTAATAAGAAAAGACACATCTAATCAATGATTTCTAACCTAAAATAAGTGCTATTTTAAGTATATTTATCATCAATAAATGTGTCTTATTTCTATATATCGATATCAAATTTAAAATATAAAAAGTATATCCAAATTAATGTCCTCTACCATTTATCCAATTTTATTATCCTTACTTTCCTGTTGTTGAAGATAAAACATTGCTTTTTGACTTTCAATTTCTGCTTTTAGTTCTTCTTTTGTTGGTAAGTATAATTTATATTTTGAAACAAATAACTGTTCATTGCCATGCATGACAGAGTAACGAGCTATATCATCATCTGTATCTGAGCAAAGGACAATACCTATTGTCGGATTATCACCCTCACTTCGTTTTAATTCATCATACATTCGAATATACATATCCATTTGTCCCACATCTTGATGTGTTATTTTCTCTGTTTTCAAATCAATAAGAACGAAACATTTTAAGATGTAATTATAGAACACAAGATCTATATAATAATCTTGCTTTTCTGTATGTATATGTTGTTGTCTTGCTACAAAAGCATATCCTTTCCCAAGTTCCATTAAAAACTTTTGCAAATTAGAAAGAATACTTTTTTCAAGATCACTTTCTGTAAAATCTGTATCTTGAGAAAATCCTAAAAACTCTGCAATTACTGGATTTTTGATAAACTCTAACTTATCATTTTGATACTTTGATGTGAGTTCTTTCATTTCACTTTCTACAAGTTCCTTTTTTTGCGTATGAAGCATACAATAATAATATTATGAAGAAATGTTTCTTTGCAAAGTACGAACACTCCACGTTTGTTCAATAGCTTCCTTAGCTTCCTTTTCATACCAATTACAAGCTTCTTTATCTTCTATCTGAAGCAATATACGATAATGAGTCCACGAAAGTAGCGTTCGAGATTGTCGCCTCAGTGAGGCGACAATTTCAGGAAATGTTTTATAAAACTTCACACAACGATAAAGTGTGGCCAAATTAATGGCCACCCATTTATCAGTTAGTTCCATAATTACTACCATACTTTTTCGATACTATTTCTTGTTAGCAACCCATTTTGACTTTCTACTTGATCCAACGTTGAATTTCTAATGTGGTTATATCTTTGATTTTTTGATTAATAAATACGACTATGCATATGCAGCTAAAAAAAGAGAAAAGCCAATGATTATAATAGTAATAAATCCACTATATCTAGGTATATAATTCCCGAATTGATTAATTTCCATTGCTACTTTTAAATTTGGATTTCTATTTAAATTTCCAAAAATAAAGCTTGTCATACTTACTATTGCTAGTGTTAGCAAACAATAAAGATTACTTCTTCTATCCTTCAATAACATTTTTATTGATAAGGTAATTTGCTTCATTTATTTTAACCTCCTATCTATTTTACTATTTTGTCATTTTTTAAAAATATTCTTATATTCATTTTTTAATTCTGATAATTGTTCCTTTATTGATGGAACATCTTCATTTTTTGCAACTTTTAAAGATTCTATATATTCTTTGATAACGTGATTTTGTATTTCTAGATGATATTGCTTTTGCCATTTAGAAAAGTTTTTATTGACAGAATAATAAACTTCTATATATTCTTTTTTCTCTTCAAAGAGTTTAATAAGTTCCATCGGATCATTGATGGTTATATTTAATGATTTTAAATATCTAAAGAACTGCAATACTTGGCTATTGTTCATTATTTGAACGGAATAAGTATCGTATATAGTATTAATATCAAGACAAATAAAATATTTATCTTTTTCACCTTTTGAACAACATAATGAAATATCAACAGATTGAACATCATCAACATTTATTTCATTTTTTCCATATTCCATCTTTTCGTTAGAATAAGTAAAACGAATATAATCATCCTCTAATTCAATTCCACTGTTACCAATTGCCACTTTTATTCTTTTTGTATATTCTTTAATTTTTTCCTCTATTTTTCCTATCTTATCTTTTTCATTCTTTAAATAATTTTGTTTAGTACCAAGACAACTTCTTATTGACAGTTTTCCTGAAAGAATAAGCTTTATCTCATCGATAGAAATTTCAAAAGAACGTAACAATAAAATAACTTGAAGGATTTCTATGTCATTTTGAGTATATTGACGATAATTATTTTTATCCCTTATAGGATTAATCAATCCTTCTTTTTCATAATAAATCAATGCTTGTTTAGTAATACCTAATTGTTCTTCTACATCATGTGTTTTCATAATTAAATCTCCCTTCCTTTGTCTTCATTAAACACTATATGCTAGGAATATAGTCAACATTTTTTTTATTAAACATATAATATTAAAGTGGAGTTTATCATTAAAAAATTTTTATACTTTATTAAATAATATCACTTTGCTACGAATCATATATATTTTTTATCGAACATGCCAAGTAATGTAACTAACTTCATTTTGTTACGGAAAATCATAGAAATTTAAATCAAAATAGTCATTTTTTACAAAAAAGTTGGATATTTTATGGTTACTTACCCCATTTTTGATGTTTTTACACCTTCTATGCAATAAAAAAAGCACATCTAATTAATGATTTTTATACCTAAATAAGTACTATTTTAAGTATATTTATCATCAATAGATGTGTCTTATTTTGATGTGTTAATCACAAATTTAAAATCAAAAAAATGTTGATTTTATTGTTGTTTTATTTGTTTCTTGGTTTCATTTGAGGGAATAAGATAACTTCTTGAATAGATTCTTGTCCAGTTAATAACATAACTAATCTATCAATACCCATACCCATTCCACCTGTTGGTGGTAAACCGTATTCTAGAGCTTCTACGTAATCTAAATCCATTTCGTTTGCTTCATCATTTCCTAATTCTTTTTCTTTTAATTGATCAGCAAATCTTTCATATTGATCGATTGGATCATTTAATTCAGTAAATGCGTTAGCATATTCGTTTCCACAGATGAATAATTCAAAACGTTGTGTGAAACGTGGGTCTTCTAAATTCTTTTTAGCAAGTGGTGAGATTTCAATTGGATGACCATATACAAATGTTGGTTCAACAATTGTTTCTTCTACATATTTTTCAAAGAATTCATTGATAATATGTCCATAACCAAAGTGAGCTTCTACTTCAATACCATGTTCTTCAGCTAATTTTTTAGCATCTTCAAATGACATATGTTCATTGAAATCAATACCAGTTTTTTCTTTAATAGCTTCTGTCATAGAAACACGTTTAAATCCTGGAGCTAAAGAAATATGATGTCCTTTATAATCTAATTCATAAGTTCCATTAACTTCCATAGCTGCATTAGAAATAATACCTTCAGTTAAATCCATCATTCCTTCAAGATCACTAAATGCTTTATAAACTTCAATTGTAGTAAATTCAGGGTTATGAGTTCTATCCATACCTTCATTTCTAAATAAACGTCCAATTTCATAAACAGCATCCATACCACCAACAATTAATCTCTTTAAAGATAATTCAGTCGCAATACGTAAATAGAAATCAGTATCTAATGTATTATGATGAGTAACGAATGGTCTTGCAGCTGCTCCACCTAAGATTGGATTTAATACAGGTGTTTCAACTTCTACATAGTTTTTACTATCTAAATAATGTTGAATTGAACGAATGATTCTTGGTCTTGTAAACGCAATTTTTTTAGCATCTTCATTCATGATTAAGTCAACATATCTTCTTCTATATCTTTCTTCAATATCACTTAAACCATGGAATTTTTCTGGTAAAGGACGTAATGCTTTTGTTAAATGTGTATATTCACTTACTTTAATTGAACATTCTCCAGTATTTGTCATAAATACTGTACCTTTAACCCCAATAATATCTCCAATATCACCTTTTTTAACGATTTCATAAGCATCTTCACCAATAGTATCTTTTCTTACATATAATTGGATTTGTCCATCTCTATCTTGAATATGCATGAAACATACTTTACCTTTACGACGTTTAGTCATAATTCTACCAGCTACAGATACTTCTACAGCCATTTCTTCTAATTCTTCATGAGTTTTTTCACCATATTGTTCTTTAATACCTTTTGAATAAGCAGTTACATCAAATCTTTGACCAAAAGGATCAATCCCTTTATCAATAAGTTCTTGCATTTTTTCTCTACGAACAAGTTCTTGTTCACTAAATTTTCTTTCTTCCATAATTTCCTCCTAAAATATAAAAAACTCTCCATCCCATGGGACGAGAGCTAAATCGTGTTACCACCCAAATTCATTAATAGGTCACCCTATTAACCTCAATAACTATCTATTAATAGTCTTGCCTATAACGTGGCTTACGTCATCTTATCAAAACATCAAAGATGCAGCTCCTAGTCTTTATTCATAATAGTTTCATTATCTTTTCCACCAACCAAGACTCTCTTTGAATGAAGGGCTATTATTACTTGTCTATTCATTGCCTTTATTTCTACTTCGTTATCTTAACTTAATTCAAATTTATTGTCAATATAAGCGATAAAATTAGTTTTAATAATGAAAAAATGCACGTAAGTGCATTAATCATGAATCTTATTATTTAAAACCATTCTTACAAAATCAGGTTCAAAATGTTTAGCTCTTGATCCTGAATAACCCATATCTAATGATGAAATTTGTTTCATTTCTTCTTCATTTAATTCAAAATCAAAAACATCTATATTTTCTTTAATTCTTTCTACATGTGTTGATTTTGGTATAACAACTACTCCTCTTTGTACATTCCATCTTAGAATTACTTGTCCTACAGACTTATTATATTTAGCTGCAATTCCTTTTAACATTTCATCTTCAAATGGATTATATCTTCCTCCACCTAGTGGTGCCCATGCTTCTGGAATAACATCATAATATTTCATTGTTTCTAATGCCTTTTCTTGAGTGTAATATGGATGGAGTTCTACTTGATTGACTACTGGTTTTACTTTAACAACTTCACAGAAGTTTGTAAGAATATTTGGATAGAAGTTAGAAACACCGATTGCTTTTAATTTACCTTCTTGATAAGCAGTTTCCATGGCTCTCCAAGCACTGAAATAATCACCACAAGCTTGATGTAATAAATATAAATCAAAATATTCTAAACCACTTTTTTCTAAAGAAGCTTCAATTCCTTTTTGGGCACTTTCGTAATCCATCATATCTTGTACCCATAATTTAGAAGTAATAAACAAATCTTCTCTTGTACAAAGATCATCAGCAATTGCTCTTTTTACAGCAGCTCCTACAGCATCTTCATTATAATAAGCAGCAGCTGTATCAATTAAACGATATCCCGCTTTAATTGCTTGATAAACTGATTCTTCACATTCTTTTTTATCGGGTACTCTAAAAACACCAAAACCTACCATTGGCATTTTTAAACCATTATTTAATGTAACATATTCCATTATATGATCCCACTTTTGCTTATATTTTAAATCATCTATATAAATCTTCAAATACTTATTAACTATCATCTATCATACATTTAAAGCATAAAAAAAGAACCTCTCGGTTCTCCTCTATTATTTTTTAGTAGTTTTTTTAGCAGTTGTTGCTTTTTTAACAACTGGTTTAGCTTCTTTAGCAGCTACAGCTTTAGCTGGTGCTTTTGCTGCAGTAGCTTTTTTAGATGGTGCTTTTTTGGCAGCTGTTTTTTTAACAACTTCTGGATATTCAGGCATAGCATTAACATCTAATTCACCTTTTAATTCAGAACCATCTTTTTTAATTGCTACAAAGAAAACTTTAGCAGTTTCAGGTAAGTAATAAATATTTAAAGTTTCAACTTCTGTTGTTTTTACACCTTGTTCTTTTAAAGTTTCTTTAACGTATTTATCTAAATCACCATTTTTAACATTCTTTTCTTGGTATTGTACTTCGATCATTGTTTTCATATTCTCTCACTTCAAAACCTCAGTTTTTACTTCCTCCTTGGTAAGTATTCTATACCATTTTTTTTATTTGTAAAGTGTTTTTCTTAAGAAAAAGCGCATGAAATCAACGTTTTTCTCTAATTACTTATCATAAGAATAAAATATTGTTTTATCTTCAAACCTTTTATCTTAATTTGTAAAAAAATAGAATTGGAAACCCAATTCTATTTCTTAGATTTTGAATCAATAATCATGATAAATTTAGTTTTAGCTTCTACACCATCTTTACTATCTGCAAATGTTTTATAATCATTAGCTAAATCAACAAGTTCTTGTGTTGTATCTACATCTTTTTTCACTGTATCATTTAAAACACTAGAAATCTTATCTAAACCTTTACTTTTAAATAAAGTTAAACCATCAACTAAAGCATCACTACCTTGAGCTAATTGATTTGATGCCGTTTTTAATTGACTACTTGCTTGTACTAAAGTATTAGATCCATCACTTAATGAAGATAATCCTTCACTTAATTGTTTAGAACCATCAACAGCACTCTTAGCTCCTTCTTTTAATTGAGCAACTCCATCTGTATAACTTTGTAATCCTTGATAGAATTTGTTATATGAATCTAATTGCGCTAAAGCTGTTTTGATTGATGGTTGATTTTCTGCTGGTAATTTTGCCATTAAACCATTTAAAACTGTTTGATAATTATCAACTGTCAATTCAATAGACATTCCTGTAGCAGCCAATTGATTATTAATTTGTGTTTGTGTTGTTGTTAATAAAGTATTAAATACTTGTTTTGCTCCACCAACTAATGTTGCACTTTGTCCATCTAAAGTAATTAATCCATTATAAAGTGTTTCGATACCTGTTGTTAATTTTTGTGATCCTACAAGAGCAGAAGCTGCACCTGTTTTTAAAGATCCTACACCTTGATCAAATTCACTGTATTTAGAAGCATATTGTTTTAAGCCTGATTGTAATGTTTGCCCACCAGCAATAATTTGATCAAATGATGAATTTAATGTATCTACACTATCATAAACATCATTTAAATCATCAAAATTAATATCTGTTTCAGATAATAATGATGGCGTTGCTACTGACATTAAACTATTTAATTTAAACTTTGTTGTATCATATTTAATTGTTACAGAATTTAATTTTTCTAAATCTTTATTATTATCATAGTTCTTTGATAATCCTGGAGCAGCAATTGCCATAATGATATTAGAAGAACCATTACTAATTACTTTACCATTTGTAACTTCAATATTAGAATCTGTTTTTGTTGGTAACATTGTTCCTGTTGTAACGACAAAAGGAACATAAAGTTCTTTACCATCAACAGTTTGTTTTTCATTATTTGTATAATCAATTTGAATTTCTACTTTACCCTTTTTACCAAGCATATCTTTTAACTTCGTTTTCTTACCATCCAATTTATAAGTTACTTTCATTGAAACAGGTAATGAATTTGTTGTTTTACCTTGGTAATAAATATCTTGTCCATCTGTTGTTTGCCATACCAAACTAGAACCATCTTGTTTAAATGTTTCTTTACCATTAACATTTTTAATATTTTTTAATGATGATTGATCATCTAATGATGTTTCATTTTGATCATTGATAAGATGTTCAGAAACAACTGTTGTTTTTTCTGAACCATTTGTTTTTAACTTACTATAAACTGTTTCTTCTTTTGAATAGGCAAAGGCAGGAACAATTGAGCTCATGACCATTGTCATTACAACTGCTGAAGAAGTGATTAATTTTGCTTTTTTCATGTTAACATTCTCCTTTATTTTTTAATTGTTTAAAACCGATAGAAGTATGAATAATAACTTTATCAAATACAAGTAAAATTGCTGGTATAACACAAATAACAATAAACATTGAAATAAGTGCTCCTCTAGACATTAAATTACATAATGATCCAATCATATTCAATTTAGAAATCATTCCTACTCCAAATGTTGCTGCAAAGAATGACATTCCAGAAACAAAGATTGAACCTGCAGAATTACTAATTGCATTATCCATTGCTTTAATCTTATCAATACCATTTTTTCTATTTTCCAAATATTTTGTTGTAAGTAAAATAGCATAATCAATTGTTGCTCCAAGTTGAATTGTTCCAATAACAATAGAGGCAACAAATGGTAAAACATCACCTGTGTAATAACTGATTGCCATATTGATAAAGATAGCAAGTTCAATTCCAGAAACTAACAATACTGGAAGTGAAACTGATTTTAAAACAAATAACATAATGATAAAAATAATTCCAATAGATGCAATACTTACATTCTTAAAGTCTTCATCTGCTATATTAACCAAATCCTTCATGCATGGACCTTCCCCTGCCATTATAGCATTTTTATCATATTTTTTGATAATATGATCAATTTTATCAATTACTTTATTTAATTTATTGGTTGCAATCTCTTCAGTAGAATTGACAAATATCATTTTATAACGATCACTTTCAAAGATATCTTTTACATCATCCGGGATCATTTCATCAGGAATTGCTAGATTTGATAACTCTGATGGTGATAAAACAAGATTAACAGATTCAACATTTTCTATTTCATTAACCATTTTATTTAAATCATTTTCTTTAATATCTTTATTTACTAAAATAACTTGTGAAGCAACTAAATCAAATTCATCACTTAATTCACTATTAGCGACACAACTTTTTAAATCTTGTGGTAAATCTTTTGTTAAATTGTAATAACTTTTAACATGTGCATTTCCATAATAAGCTGGATAAGCAATAACTAATGCGACTAATAAAATAATTTTATAATATTTAACAACAAAATTTTTAACAACATTAAATGATGGAATAATTGGTTTATGTTTTGTCTTAAAGACAAGTTTATCAAATACTAATAAAAATGCTGGGAAAATTGTAACTGTTGAAAGAACCCCAATAAAGACACCTTTTGCCATTACAATACCAATATCTGAACCTAATGTTAATTGCATTGTACATAACGCTAAAAATCCAGCAATAGTTGTAAGTGAGCTACCTGCAATAGAAACAAGTGTATCTCCAATAGCAAGTGTCATGGCTTCATCATTTGTCTTCACTTTCAATTTAGCTTGTTCATATTTATGATATAAGAAAATTGAAAAGTCTGTTGTAACTCCTAATTGTAAAACAGCAGCAATTGCCTTTGTAATATATGAAATTTGACCTAAGAAAATATTAGATCCCATATTATAAAGAATTGCTAGTCCGATGTTTCCTAATAATAGAAATGGAACAACATAACTATCTAACGATGCCATTAAAACAATTAAAACTAAAATAACAGCGACAATAACATAAGTAATAATTTCACTATCAGCAACAATACTTGTATCTAAAGTAGAAGCTGACATCCCACCAATACGAACAACTTGATCACTGGTGATTTCTCTCATTTGTGTAATTGCATCAATGGCTACTGTACTATCTTTAAAAGTAACCAACATCAATTCACTATTACCTTTTTTAAACTGCTTTGTTACATCACTTGGTAACATTTCTTTAGGAATTGTTGTTCCAATCATATCATTGGCTGATACAACTTTGACAACTCCCTCAATATCTTTATATTTTTCTTCTAAATCTAAGATATCTTTTGATGACATATTTTCGACAACACACATTGCAAAAGATCCCATATCAAAATCCTTAGCTAATATATCTTGTCCTTTCATTGTATCAATATCTTCTGGTAGATAAACAAGAATATCATAATTGATATCTGTATTGATGTATCCAAATAATGATGGAATACATAGAAGAATTGATGCAATAACAATTAGTATTCTATATTTTACAACAAATTTACCAATTGCTTCTCCTAGCTTTTTCATAGTTCACCCTCCTAAATGACCTTTGGTCAGTTATGATAGTAGCACTAAAATGACCGTTGGTCAATATACAAATGACTAAAAGTCATTTTTTTATATTTTTATTTGACTTTTCAAATTTTAGAACATAAAATATTTCTAAAAGGATGTGTTAAAATGGCAATTCAAGATATAAAATCAAAGATAAATGATAATAAACAAGAAAAAGAACGTAAGCTTTTAAATACCGCCTTACATTTATTTACTGAAAAAGGAATTAAAAAAACATCTATTCAAGATATTGTTCATGAAGCAGGAATTGCTAAAGGAACTTTTTATTTGTATTTTAAAGATAAATATGAACTTCAAGATGTTTTACTTGCAAAGACTTCTCATGAATTCTTTGCGAATGCTTGTAAAAAAGCCAATCAACATCACTTTGATCGTTTAGATGATAAAATTGTTTTTATTATAGATTCTATTATTAATGAATTAATTGATCGTCCTAACATTCTTAAGTTTATTCAAAAGAACTTGTCTTTAGGACTTTATAGTGAAAAGTTAACTGATTTATTAGATAGTGAAGAATTAGGAATTAAGGAATTATTTATAAGAGAAGTAAAAGAAAAGGATATTCCTTTAGAATATCCTGAAATGACTTTATTTATGATTATTGAACTTGTCAGTTCAACTGTTTTTACTTCAATTGTTGAAAAACAACCACTTCCAATAGATGAATTTAAACCTCATCTCTATAAAACGATTCGTTTACTTATTAATGAAAAAGAGCTTTAAAGCTCTTTTTTATAATGTATCTAAGAATTGCTCATAATCTTTTAGAATTTTTTCTAATTCTTCATACGTATTTACTTTTGAAAGTTCATTTTTAACAGCTGATGAATTTTTTAAACCTTTGATATACCAAGGAGCATGTCCTCTCATTTGTGACATAGCAATTCTTTCAGGTTCAATCGTCATCAACCTTTTAGCATGTGTTAAACACCATGCTATTTTTTCTTTATAAGTTGGTTCAGGTATCTCTGTTCCATGTTCTAAACTTTCTACAACTTGTTTAATAAGCCATGGATTTCCAAGTGCTGCACGACCAATCATAATTGCATCACAGCCTGTTTCTTCAAGCATTCTTCTAGCATCTTCTACACTTCTAATATCACCGTTTCCAATAACAGGAATACTAACTGCTTCTTTAACCTCTTTAATAATTGACCAATCAGCATGACCTTCATACATTTGTGAACGTGTTCTACCATGAACAGCAATGGCACTAGCTCCTGCTTTTTCAATTAATTTAGCTACTTCTACCGCATTAATATGTTCCTTATCAAAACCACTTCTAATTTTAACAGTTACTGGTTTACTTACGTTTTTGACAATATTACTGACAATATCATAAATTAATTGAGGATTTTGAAGAAGTTTACTTCCCGCATTTGCCTTTAAAACCTTATTAACAGGACATCCACAGTTAATATCAATAATATCACAATTAGAATGTTGATCAATAAATTTTGCCGCTTGTACCATACTTTCTACTTCACCACCAAATAATTGAATACTTACAGGATGTTCTCCTTCATCTACTTGTAACATTTCAATTGTTTTTTGGTTTCCATAACAAATTGCTTTATCACTGACCATTTCAGAATAAACAAGATCTGCCCCAAATTCTTTCACAATTTTACGGAAAGCCATATTAGTAATACCAGCCATTGGTGCCATAATTACGGGATTTTTGATTTCTATATCTCTAATTTTCAAAATTTAATTCCTCCTGCATATAATTTAAACAATTGTACATAATATAAACAGATAACTTATATATTCCCTCTATTTTCCTCCCCTAAATAGATATAAGTTATCTTAATAAGAGTTGATTTCCTAGAAAAATAAAGGCATGAGCCTTTATTTTTCTTTACATGTTAAACCAGCATTTTCTTGATTTTTTAATGTATCTTGTAAAGAGATATACTCTATATCCTTATAACTTCCATTAGTACTTACAAGTCCTGCTTCTACTAAATCCTTCATATAATCACTATCGTATTGAATATCAACTGTATAAATCACTTTATTTCCTTTAACTTTTAAAGAAGCTTTAACACCATTTATATCTTTATAAAACTTATTACTATTTTTTATATAATCTTTGTAGTAAGAAATAGGATACATATCTGAAACATAATCACTGTAATCATATGTAACTTGTGTTTTTGTTTCTTTAACTTTTTCATCACTAGAAATGACTTCCACTTCTTCCGTTGTAATCATATCTAGTTTTCCTTTACAAATCGTTGTTTTCGTTAAATGACTTGTTAGATAGAAAACAAGTCCACCTACTAAGATAATAAGTATAATTCCTATTACTAAAGCTATTAATTTCTTCTTGTTTTCCATTTTTTCTCCTTTAAAAAATCACATTTTTCAATGTGATTATAAACGATTTATTAAATTTTGCAATTCTTCTTCACTAAATTGATATTTTGTATTACAGAATTGACATGTAATTTCACAACTATGATCTTCATCAATCATACTTTGAAGTTCTTGTTTTCCAATAGTTGATAAAGCATTGATCATCTTTTCTCTTGAACAATCACAAGTAAAGAATAAATCTTGTCGATCTGTAATTTCAACATCATCAAAAATCATTTTTAAGATTTCTTCTGGTGTTTTTCCTTCATGAATCAATGAAGAAACAGCAGGGAAATCTTTTATTTTTTCTTCAATATAAGAAATATCTTCTTCAGTAGCTTCTGGTAATAATTGAATAATAAAACCACCTGAAGATAAGATTTCATTTGTTTCATCAACTAAAACACCTACAGAAACAACTGATGGAGTTTGTTCACTTGCCATGAAATAATAAGAAAAATCATCACCAATTTCACCTGTTTGAAGTGGTACTGTTCCACAGAAGGGTTCTTTTAACCCCATATCTCTAATCACTTGTAACGTTCCTTGTGTTCCAACAGCCACACCTACTGCTAAATGTCCAGTATCATTATAAGTATAATGAACATGTGGATCACCTACAAAACCTTTAATATGTCCATCACCACGCGTAACAGCCATCATCGTACCAATTGGTCCTCCACCATTAATTGTGACAGTCATTTTTTCATTATTTTTATTCATTGCAGCCATCATAAGAGTAGCTGACATCATTCTTCCAAGAGCAGCAGATGCTGTTGGCCATAAATCATGTTCTTGTCTTGCTTTTTCTAATAAATTCGTTGTTTGGCAAGCAAACACACGACAATTTTTACTATTGACTAATCCTCTTACTAAATAATCTTTCATTTTTCTTTTCTATAAAAAGAACACGGAAGAAAATATCGGAATAATCATGCTTAAAGCGATTAAGATGATTACAATTCTCTTTGTTCGTGTACTCATATTTATCCCCTTTCTAAATGAAAAAAAGCGAAATTCGCTTTATTTCATTTCATCTAATAAATCATCTTGATCATCAATTGATGGTTTTTCTTCTTTAACTTCTTGAACAGGTTCTTCAGTTAAAGTTCCATCATGATGTTCTAACATTTTACCTGTATTGTATAAAGATTCAATATCTTCACCAGATAATGTTTCATGTTCAAGTAATGCTTCTGCAATACAAATAAGTTTTTCTTTATTTTGTTCAATAATATTTGTTGCTTCTTGATAACAAGCATCAATAATTTTACGTACTTGAACATCAATTTCATAAGCAATTTGTCCGGAATGTGTATTACTTCTTTGTGTATAATCTCTACCTAAGAAAACTTGTCCATTTTCAGAATCATATTGAATAGGTCCAAGTTCAGACATACCTAATTCAGTAACCATCATTCTTGCAATTCGAGTTGCATGTTCAATATCGTTGTGTGCTCCTGAACTTACATCTCCAAAGAAGACTTCTTCAGCCACACGTCCACCCATATATCCTGAAATAGTTGCTTTTAATTGACTCTTAGTTTGGAAATATGTTTCTTCTTTAGGTGTCATTAAGTTATAACCACCTGCTTGTCCACGAGGAACAATTGTAACTTTTTGTACTTTATTGGCATCTTCTAAAGTTAAACCTATTAAAGCATGTCCTGCTTCATGGTAAGCCACTAAGCGTCTTTCTCTTTCCGTATATTTACGTGATTTCTTAGCAGGTCCACCCATAACACGGTCCACCGCTTCATCAATATCAGCCATTGTAATTAAATCATGATTTTGTCTTACAGCAAGTAAGGCAGCTTCATTTAAAACGTTTGAAAGTTCAGCCCCAGAGAACCCTGGTGTACGTTGAGCGATGTTATCAAAATTAACATCTGGTGTAAAACGTTTATTTCTTGCATGAACTTTTAAGATTTGACTACGTGCACGTTTATCTGGATTAGCTACTTGGATTTGTCTATCGAAACGACCTGGTCTAAGTAAAGCTGGATCTAAGACATCTGCACGGTTTGTAGCTGCTAAAACGATAATTCCTTCATTTCCAGAGAAACCATCCATTTCAACTAATAATTGGTTAAGTGTTTGTTCACGTTCATCGTGTCCTCCACCCATACCAGTACCTCTTTGACGACCAACTGCATCAATTTCGTCAATGAAGATAATACATGGTGCTGTTTGTTTTGCTTTTTTGAACATGTCTCTTACACGTCCAGCCCCAACACCAACGAACATTTCTACGAATTCAGAACCTGAAATTGAGTAGAATGGAACGTTTGCTTCACCTGCTACCGCTCTAGCAAGTAATGTTTTCCCTGTCCCTGGTGGACCTACAAGTAAAACACCACGTGGGATCTTAGCACCCATATCAGCAAATTTTTTTGGTGTTTTTAAGAAGTCAACTAATTCTCTAACTTCTTCTTTTTCTTCATCCATTCCAGCAACATCACTAAAATGTGTTTTAGAATTTTTTTCTAGTTTAGCTCTTGAATTACCAAATTCAAAGGCTTTATTATTACCACCAGCAGTATTTGACATCATCTTCAAGAAGAAGAACATTCCTCCAAATAAGATCAAGTATGGTAATAAGCTTACAATGAAGTTCAATAATTGATTTCTTTCAGCATCATTGACAACATTGATTTTTGTACCATTTTCATCTAACAAGCTAATTAAAGAATCTAATTCTGTTTCTGTTCTTGGAATAACGACAGAGAATTTAGTATCTTCTTTTTTACCATTGCTTGCTTTTTTAGAATATGTTCCACTCACATCAATGACTAATGATTTAGGAACGATTTCTACATCTTTTACTTTTTCTTTTTGAACTATCTCTATAAACTTATCATATCTAATTTCTGACGATTCACTTTGATTAAAGAAAGGAATTGCCACAGAAATAACCATCAGTACAATAAGCCATGGTAGGATAGACTTCAACAATCCTTTTTTATTTCCCATAAAATCTCCTAACTATTTTTTATAACAATCTTCTTTTAAAATACCTATATAAGGTAATTGACGATAACGTTCATTAAAATCAAGACCATATCCTACAACAAAGGCATTAGGAATTTTAAATCCTGAATAATCAGCTTTCATATCAAAAACACGACCTTCTTCTTTATCTAATAAAGTCACGATTTTAACACTCTTAGCATGTCTTTTTTCTAACATTTCTTTAACGTTATATAAAGTCTTTCCAGTATCTAAAATATCTTCTACGATTAAGACATTCTTACCACGAATATCTTCTTTAATATCTTGTCTAACAACTAATGTTTTAGATTCAACACCACTATAACTACTTACTGACATAAAATCGAACTTAACATCACTTTTTAAATGTTTAGCAAGTTCTGCCATAAATGGAACTGAACCTTTTAATAAACCAACTAATAAAATTTCTTGACCAGCATAATCTTGATCAATTTGTTTTGCTAATTCATCACATTTAGCCTTAATTTCTTCTTCTGTATATAATATTTCTTTTATATCCTTGTGCATACCTTACACCTCACTTACATGTGTCATATTTTATCACAAAAACATTTGGTTTTGTATATAAATACTTGATATTTTTGGCGATATGTGGGATCAAAATGATCTCACCATGGCAATTTTCAACGATTGGCCATATTTTACGCTCATCTCTAGGAATTTTACGATCTATAAATAGCCTAGAGACCTTTTTTGTTCCTCCAGATGTTTTGATTGTATCACCATTTTTAAAACATCTGATAACTATTGGAAAGTCTTCTTTTGAAAGAAAAACACCATCGTGAAGATGTCCTTGATCTGTTAAAAAATAATGTAATTGTTGATCTTTATAAAAAGATTCATACTTTACATAATAAGTATCGTCAATTTCTTTTTTTCTAACGGCTATATTATTATACTTTTTTATGAACACAAAATTAACAGGTAATGATATTTCAATATTTGGTTTTTGTGAATGAATTTGTTTAATAATTTCTTGTACTAAGTTTTCTGTTATAAGTGGTGGATAGATCTCTTTTTTTAACATATAATAAATGATTTGACCTAATGATTCTGTTGGTAACTTATCTAAATACAAGAAATGATTTTGATCATATTCTTGATAAATTTGTTGGAGATTAGCTTGTTGTTTTTTGTATTGTTGATTATGTTTACTTGCCTTTTCTAATAATTCTTGTTCACTATATTTTTTTAAATCGATATGTCTTACATGATTACGTGTATAACGTGTATCATAGTTTGTATAGTCTTCATGATATTCAAGATGATTTTTAGTACAATAATCTATAAGTTGTTGTTTTTTTAACTTTAATAAGGGTCTTACAACATGCATATTTTTAACATAAGATTGTTCTTTTATACCCAAATATCCCTTTGTATTATGTCTTTGTAATTGCATCACGATCGTTTCTAAATGATCATTTAAATGATGCCCTAAAATAATCGTATCAATTCCATTTAAATCACCTATTTCTTTATAAAAAGCATATCTTTTTTCTCTTGCTAACATTTCAAAATTACCTTTTTGATATTCTTTTTTATCTCCTTGTCTTACATAAAAAGGAAGATGATGATTTTGACAATAACTACGTACAAGATTTTCATCAAGATCACTATCTTCTCTAAAATGATAATTATAATGTACAACAATGACATTGTATGCTTTTTTAACCAACATATCTAATAAAGCCATCGAATCGACGCCACCTGATACTCCTACAAGATATTTTCTATTTTTATCTAATAAACTTTCATCTAACATAATCTCACCGCTTGTATTATAGCATATCTCTAATTTCTATTGACCACTTTAATAACAATAATACTCATATCATCTAGATCTTTCTTTTGAAAAGATTTTTGAAAAAGAAAGGAAACAATTTCATAAACTGACATCTTTTCAATTTCTTCTTGATATTTTTTTAATAAATCAAAGAAATGTTCTCCTACTCCATCACTTGTAAGAATCAATATATCATTTTCTTTGATTTTCATATCATAAGAAACCATCTTCATTGTAGAAGCCATTCCTACTGGTAAAGAATGTGAATGTAAAACATCTATTTGATGATTTCTTATTAAATAACTTTCATAAGCTCCATATTTAATTACTTTTAATCTTGAATTCATTAAATTAAAATCAAATAAATCTAATGTCGTATACATATCTCCTTGATTCTTTATCTTTAATAACGTATTTAAAGTATTCAATGTATCTCTTAATTGAATGCCATTTTTAAGCAATTGACTTAAGACATCTAATGTCAATTTACTTTCCTTATAAGCAATATAACCTTGTCCCATACCATCAGATAAAGCTACATAATGATGTTCATCTAAACCAAAAGTAAGAATACTATCTCCACATTGTTGATCTAAAGCATACTGTTTTTTCGCAAGTTGTAATGTATATTTAAGTTCATGTTTTAATAAAATTGAAGTATAACCTATTTGAAGATGTTGTTTTTTAATAGAGACAAGATCTAATGATTCATTTAAATAATTTTCTAAAATAGGAATAAGTTCTTCTGTTACAGTTTTTTCATCTATATCTTCTATTCCTATTTCTAACATATAATTTTCATAATCTTTTTTTATTTTCTTTAAATAATACACTTCAAAATGATACGCTTTTAAATGTTCTAAGATTTTCTTTTCATTATCTTGTTCATCTATCTTTTTAGAAAAGTTTTGAAAAACATGCCCCATGATTGAAAACTCTTGAAATAAATCTTTTTTTAAATGATCATGTGCATGATTAACTTTTAACATCTTAAAATAACCTTTTTGATGATTCTTTAAACTCTTTAAATAATCATCCGGCTTTAAACAATGTTGATAAATATAATTATAATCATCTACCTCTAAATCTTTTTGAATCCCCTTAGAAATCAACTTACCTAAACGACTCATTCCTTCTTGACTATAAAAACAATATTTTTTAGAAGAACAATGATGACACACATCCTCATAAACATATCCCACATATTCAGATAAATGGGTTTCTTGATTTTCTTCTTTAAAAACTTCTGTGAGTTGATGAAATAAAGATGCAAAAGCATCTGCTTTACTTTTAAGTTGTTCTTGATAACTTATTTCTATAAATTCTGAATTGATCTTTATTTTTTTATTTTTAAATTGTGGAGAAATCATAAATAAAAAAACAGGAACAAGAATCACAAAGGCATAATAGAAGTAATTGTAATTAATAAAAAATGGTAGTGTAATATGTGATAATAAGAAAATAGACATGAATAGATATTTGTTTTTAGGTTGTATCATAAAAAAGAAACTCATTGGTAATATTAAGGATAAGACATCATCTTTTAATGAAGGAGCAATGAGCATTAAAAGAATAGAAAGATATAAAATAATAGGCATGACTTTTTCAATTGATAAATAGTAAATAGAAATCAATAAGAAATATCTTAAAAAAATCATTGTATATGTTGTATTAAAAGGAATAAAGCTAATAAATAATGTACAGACAACAACAATTAAAGCTTGTAATCTTTTTATATTTAAAACATTTTTATTTTGATGAATAATTAAAGGAATAATTTCTTGATCAAGATAACAATTAAATAACGTTAACATGACTAGAACTGTTGTTTGTAAGATGTTGTAATGATTCGCATAAAAAAATGGAATCAAAATTGCTGTCATAATAAAAGAAATATACTTTGTTCTTAAAAGATGTGTAAAGTTAAGAAGATAAATTGTCAGTAATAAAGTAATGATGACAACAATTGTAAATGTATCTTGATTAATAATTGATATTCCTATAATCGCTGTTAAAAAGCATATAAGATACAAATATCCACTATAAAACGATACAATAAATAAAGGTAATAAAAAAGGTAAGGCTGTTTCTTGTATTTTAGCATAGCTTAAAATAATGGTACTAAAAAATATAATGATTGGTAAAATATAGTGCACGTGTTTTTGTTTATTGACGATAACTAAATCCATTTTATTTCCACCTCGTAATCATTATATAGAGTTTATTTTAAATATTTTGTCACTAAAAAAAAGACATCTTTAAATTGATGCCTTTTATTTTGAATTATCCATTTAACTCATTTTAATAAAAATATGAGTAACTCTATTTATTTAACATTTTACGATAAAGTACATCTTGGTAAAACCAAGATTTATGGATTTTATCAAATCCATTTCTTTCTAATAGTTTAATTGATTTTATATTATCTTCATATACATGACATAAACATATTTTAAAAGAATATGTTTCATGCATTGCCTTAAATACACTCTTTAATGCTTCACTTGCATATCCTTTAGACCAGTAAACACTATCTAAAGTATATCCTAAAGTAAAAGTTGTATGTCCATCTATTTCAATAAAAATATCTCCAATAAGCTGATTGTTTTCTTTTAAATAAAGACCAAATTGGTAGTTACCAATTTGTCCATGAAATGGATGTTTTTGACAATATTCAATACGGTTAATAGCCTTGTTTAAAGGATATTCATCCCATGATTGATACATTGCAACTTCTTCTTTATCACGATATTCACTAAAACGTCTGGCATCATCTAATGTAAGTGGCTTGATTATGAGTCTTTCTGTTTCTATATTCATATTATTTTAAATTATAATAGATAAATAACATTCTATCTTTTCCATTAATGTCTTTAATAATTTCAAAAGGATAATCTCCAAAGAATTCTTTGATTGCTGTTTCCATCAATTCTCTTTGATCAAATCCCATTTCAAAAGCTAATAAAGCTCGATCATTTAATAAAGGTTTTACTTCTTTAAAAATCTTACGATAGAAATAAAGACCATCATTTCCTCCAAATAATGCTACATGAGGTTCATTGTCTTTAACCATTGCTTCAATATCTTGATCATTAGGAATATAAGGTGGATTAGAAACAAAGATATCTACTTTTTCATGTGTATCTAATAAAGGTTGTAACATATCTCCATTTCTAAATTCAACATTCGCCCCTAATGTTTTCGCATTATCTTGAGCAACAACTAAAGCTTCTTTAGAAATATCTGTCGCAATGACTTTTAAACGTGGTTCTTCTAAAGCAAGAGTAATCGCAATAGCACCACTTCCTGTCCCTACATCACATAAATGAATTTCTTTATAATCATTAAAGTAATCATCAATACGATATAAGATGTTTTCTACCAATTCTTCTGTTTCATAACGAGGAATCAATACATCTTCATTCACTTTAAAATCTCTACCAAAGAAACTTTCACAACCTTTAATATATTGAATAGGTTTTCCTTGATAATATTCTTCCATTCCTGCAAGAAAAGCTTTTTCTAATTCAGGTTCTACTTCTTCATTCATCATTAAATAAAGTTCATGCGGTTCTTTTTTAGCAAGATGATAAAATAAGACTTTTGCGACATTGACATCTTTATGTTCATCATCCAATTTACTTTCGGCTTCTTTAATTAATTCTCTAACTGTTTTCATTATTTTTGTCCTTCTAATTTAAGACGTTGATCTTCATTAATTAATGCTGTAATAATATCATCTAATTTACCTTCAATAATACGATCTAATTGTTGAATTGTAAGTCCAATACGATGATCTGTTACACGGTTTTGAGGATAGTTATAAGTTCTGATCTTTTCAGCACGATCTCCTGTACCAACTTTCGATTTTCTTTCACTATCAATTGCTTCTGTTTGTTGAGATTGGAAGTAATCATAAACACGTGCTACTAATGCTTTCATTGCTTTATCACGGTTATCATGTTGAGAACGTCCATCTTGGCTTGTTGCCACAATTCCTGTTGGTAAGTGAGTAATACGAACAGCTGAATCTGTTTTATTGATATGTTGTCCTCCGGCACCACTTGCACGATAAGTATCAATTCTTAAATCACTTTTATTAATTTGTACATCAACTTCTTCCATTTCTGGCATAACTAATACTGTTGCAGTTGAAGTATGCACACGTCCTTGTGTTTCAGTCTTAGGAACACGTTGAACACGGTGTGATCCAGATTCATATTTTAATTTACCATAAACACCATCACCAATCACATTGAATGAAATAAGTGAGAAACCACCAGCTTCAGATTCTTCAGCTTCCATAACTTCTACTTTCCATCCTTGGCTTTCAGCGTATTTTACATACATTCTATATAAATCACCTGCAAAGATATTTCCTTCATCTCCACCAGCAGCTCCACGGATTTCCATGATAACGTTTTTATTATCATTTGGATCTTTAGGAATTAATTCTAATTCTAATTTTTTAATAATATCTGGCATTCTTTCTTCTAATTCATCTAATTCCATTTTTGCCATTTCTTTAATTTCAGGATCATTTTCCTTCATTAATTCTTTAGCACCATCAATACCATCTTTTACTTCTTTATATTCTTGAAACAAATCATAAGCAGCTTGTAAAGAAGCTTGTTCTTTTGTAACATCTGTCATTTTTTTAATATCAGTACCAATATCTGGATCCATCAACATATGACCTAATTCTTCATATCTATTTTCCATAGATACTAATCTATCTAACATACTTTCATTCATAGCTTTTACCTCCATTAATTTTTTATACTCATAGCACAATAATAATACATGAAATACACGATTTAAACAAGAAAAAATGGGCGTTAATGCCCATTTGGAACTTGATCTAATAATTCTTTTTCTTTAACTAAATCAGCATATAATAAGTCCCCTTGTAAAATAACTAAGAAAATAAGGGCACCCCAAATTGCACGATCTTTAAAATAAGCACATAAAACAGTTGAAAAAATTGCTCCAGCTACAAAACATAAAATCATACATAAATGTCTTAAAGAACGATTTAAATATTTCTTTTCATGTCTTTTTCTTAACCAACGAACAAAGAAACTTCCTGTTTGTCTGATATGATTTGTGACAAAAGTTGTTGCCATACCTACCTTTTCTGCTTGTCTAAAAGTATTAAACTGCATAGCACAGATAAAGTTGATCGTTACTTGAAAGACTTGATCTGGAACACTACTTGGTAACAATCCAAGAATAATAACCGTAATAATTTCAATACCAATTAAAATAGTATCCCATCTTAATTTTCTATATTTCTTTATTTTTAAAGCTAAATATTCAGAAACCATGGTTCCAATAAAATAAGAACTAATAGGAATCAATAAATAAGCTGCTCTCGACCAATCCATATTTCCTAAAGCCATTCCAAATAAAACAATATTAGCCGTTTGGGCATTACAGAAAACGCCACCTTTGACTGAAAAAGTATAAGCACCAAAGAATCCACCTACAGTAATCAATAATAAAAAACAGCGCCAACGTTCACACTCTAGAAAGCCTTCTTCTTTTTGTTCAAGCTCTTCCTCTACCTCTTCTAATTCATTTTCTAATTGTTCAACATTCTGTTCTACTTCGTCATAATCTTTCATATTTCTCACCGCGAATATTATAATCCTATGATAAATTGTTATCAAGATGGAATTCTATTAAAAAAGACACATTTTCATGTGCCTTAATCATAATTTTCATATTTTGTATCGCTCATCAAATATTCATATTCCGATTCATGTTCTTCATCTCTACCAGCAGTATATTCATAACTAAAAATAATGACTTTATTTTTAGTCGCAAATGTTCCATAAACAAGACCACCTGCTTTTTTATTATTTTTATTTTTAAATTCATATCTATAACCTGGCTTATCTGTATTATCTGATTGATAACTTCTTTTTTTAACATTTTCTTCTGTATGATATGTTTGATATATTTCATTTTTTAAAAATGCATAAGCCTCTTTTCTTTTAGACATACTTTCAACATCTATTGCTTTTAAAGTAATTTTATTATTTTTATCTAGTTGATAACAATGATAATATTCATTTGATTCATTACTTTGTTTATATTTTAAAGGAAACATGTAGGGAATTTTATCTATTTCGTAGTGATTCATTTCAACTTTTTTAATACCACACCCTGTTAGTAAAACAACTAATATTAATAATATTATCTTTTTCATTTTTTATCACCTTGATCCTATATAAGTTGTTTTAATATTATTTTTTGTTACCACAATTTGATAATCTTTATTTGTATAAGTATTTCCTTTTTTCTTAAAAGATTTTATAGCTTGATCATATTTTTTATAATGTATTTTATTTGTATCAAATTGATAAGTATGATCATCATTTAAAAAATCAATATAAGCCTCATTTTCTCTTGTTTCATAATCTGTAAGAATAACAATAAACTTAAATATTCCTTTTTTATATAAATCCTTTTTAATCGTGATATTTCTTTCATAATAAACAATCTCTTGACCTTTTAATTCTTTAACATAATCTATGGTTTTTGTTTTAACTGTTTCACTTTCATAAATATCATCTATTTGTTCTAAAGTTTCATATTGATTTTTACTTTGATTCGTATTTATAAACAAAGATAATGTAAGAATGGCCATAAAAAGATATCTCATTTGTTTTGTATTAAATGTTGGACTTAATTTTTGTAATATACCAATGATAATAACTGGTATAAACATCATATAAAAAGCATTAGCACTTAATAAAGAAGTAACGATAATACCTATCAAATAAATAATAGAAATAGCAAAGATCAAATAATCTTTTATACCATTTAATTTCTTTAATATCCTTAAACTTTTATCATATTTTAAAGCATATAAAATGGACAAATTCAAAATAGATGACAACAAAATACCTATAGCTACAGTAAAAATCATTAATACAATAAAATATTTAGTAAATCCTTCATAATAAACAATTGGAAAACCAATTTCAAAGAAATCAATCATCAATAACTTACCAATACCAAATAAGAAATAAGCTAAAATTGGATAAATAAAATAGCGAATCTTTTTAAATTGATTGATTTTATTATTTTTATCAAAAACAAATTCTGTATTTAAATCAGGTGCATCTTCATCTTCATTTTCTAAAACTCTAAAATCATATAAAGCATTTTCTACTTCATGATAACCCATTTCTTTTAAAAGCTCTTGATATTCACTAGATACAGGCGTGTAATCTATTTGATACTTATAAACATGTTCATCTTTACTAAAACGATAGTAATAACCTATAAAGTCTAAACGCCATCCTTTTTTAGACATCTCATTAAAATAATCTTGTAATTCTTCATCTAAATACAAACTATTTCTTAAAACATATTTGTGTTTCATCGTCTTATCCTCCCTTATTGCTTGTATCTTGTAATAATTCTATTTTTTAATACTTTGATTACATATGTTCCATTGTCATATGTATTTCCTTTTTTATTAAAGGATTGAATAGCTTTTTCATAATGAACATATTGTGTTTTATTACTGTCCCATGAAACATTAGATTTTGTATTTTCTGCTTTTTCAAAATTTTGATTATCTCTTGTATCATGTTCTGTTTTGATAATGATGTATTTAAAGATTTCATCTTTATACTTATCTTTTTTAATCAAGACATCTAATTGTGGATAGATACATGTTGTATCTTTTATATCTTTTTCATAATTTGTGATTTTTGTTTTAACAGTGCTGCTTTCAAATAATGAATCATCCATTTGTACCTGAGGAAAAATAAGTCCACAAATAGCAATAGCAACAAAAGTAGCAATGGCACTGTTATATTTATTATTTTTAATAATACGTGATAAAACTACTCCTATAATACATGTAAGTAAAAGATAAACAATGACTTTTAAATCTAATGTTATAAATGATTTTAATAAGTAAAAAACACCACTTATTACTAACAAAATATAAAATAGAATACTTAAATGATCTTTAATACTGTTTAGTTTCTTTAAACTTTTTAAATCTTTATCATTTTTTAATGCATATAAAATAGAAAAATTTAAAATTGTCACAAATAAGAGTACAAATGATAAAACAATAAAAACAATACCCATCAACAATGAACCAAATCCTTCATAATAAAGAACAGGTTTACCTATCTCTACAATATCTTTTATAAAAATCTTACCTAACCAAAATAAGAAATAAGCTAAAATTGGATAAATAAAATAGCGAATCTTTTTAAATTGTTTCATTTTATTATTTTTATCAAAAACAAATTCTGTATTTAAATCAGGTGCATCAACATTTTTATTTTCTAAAACTCTAAAATCATCAAATGAATTTCTTACTTCGTGATACCCCATTTCCTTTAAAATATCTTGATATTCACTAGATATAGGGGTGTAATCTATTTGATATTTATAAACATGTTCATCTTTTATAAATCGATAATAATAACCAACAAAATCTAAACGCCATCCTTTTTTAGACATTTCATTAAAATAATCTTGTAACTCTTCATCTAAATACAAACTATTTCTTAAGACATCTTTGTATTTCATATCTTTATCCTCCTATTTGATCTAATAATGAAATTTGTTTAAGCATCCTTTCTTTTTCTTTTTGTAATTTCTTTTTTCCTAGATTTGTAATTTGATAGATTTTTTTATTATTTTCTACTTTCACTAATTTGATATAACATTCTTTTTCAAACTTTGGTAATAAAGTATATAAAGAACCTGCTCCTACAGTGATTTCACCATTAGTAATCCGAGTAATTTCATTCATAATTTCATAGCCATGCATTGGTTGATGTAAAACAAGTAATACATAATACATTTGTGGGGTCAATACTTCCATTTCTCTTTTTGGCATTTATTTCATCTCCTCTATCGTTTAACGATACTTTCTTCACTTTTATTATATATCGTTAAACGATATATAGCAACAAAAAAAGAACAATGTTTCCATTGTCCTTATAAGGGGGCTATACAGTTTGTAACTTTCTACTTAATTTCATACGTTTTTTAGCTTCACGTTTCTTTGAAGTCATATGTCTTACTACTAACGATAAACCAAAGTTAATAATAAAGTAAATTCCTGCCATATAAACAAAGATAAACATAATTTGATCTGCTTGAAAAAATGAGCCATTAAACGTCTACCTTGATACATAAAATCAACTACACCAATTGTACTTAAATAAGAAGAATCTTTAAATATTGTAATAATTGTTTGTAACAATTGAGGAATAACTAATTTAATCGTTTGGGGTAAAATAATATATATGATTGTTTGAACAAAAGTAAAGCCTTGGGACTCAGCTGCTTCAAATTGTCCTTTTCCTATAGCTTTCAACCCACCTCTAACAATTTCTGATAATCCACTTGCACAAAAGAATATAAAAGTAATTACAATTGCTTGAAATGCTGAAATATTAAACATTTTTGGTAAAGATATTATTTTCAAATTACCACTTCCCCTCTAGTAGTTATTAGAATAGTACACTATTTAAGTGTATAAATCATTTTTTATTGCATTGATAATTATTTATTAGGCGATATAAAAAAGAACACATGTTATCTCAACATGTGCCTTTTCTTTGTTTATATTAAGGGGAGGTTTTCTTTTACACCCTTATAATAATGGATCTATGTTAATTTATTGTGAACTTTTAGTTCTTCTTTTAATTTTTATAGGTTTGTTGACAACTTCATGACAATGTCTGCATCTTGGTTCATAATGATCAACTGCTCCTACTAAAACAACAGGATCATCAAAAGATGCTGGTTTGCCATCTACAAGTCTTTGTGTACGTGTAGCCGGTGAGCCGCATTTTGCACAAACAGCTGTAAGCTTTGTCACAAATTCTCCTTTTGTAAGAAGTTCAGGCATTACACCAAATGCTTCACCTCTAAAGTCTTTATCTAAACCTGCAACCATGACACGAACGCCTTTATCAGCAAGATATTCACAAACATCTACGATCTTTGAATTAAAAAATTGAACTTCATCAATAGCGACAACCTGTACATCATCTGTCACTTTATCTAAGATTTCTTCTGGATCATCAATTGCAAAACAAGGGACTTTTCTTCCTGAATGTGATGCAATTTCTATTTCTGAATAGCGATCATCTATTTTAGGTTTAAATACTAATATTTTTTGTTTCGCATAAGATAAAACATTAATTCGTCTAATCAATTCTTCTGTTTTTCCTGCAAACATACATCCACATATAACTTCTATATATCCTTCTCGATATTGGTGATACATTCTTTCTTCTCCTAACCTCTTACATCTCTTACACCCGCACTACTTCCATCAGGACCAATAGGTGCTAAATCTGTAAATCTACTAAAATTCTTTTCAAAAGCAAGGTTAACTTCACCTGTTGCTCCATTTCTGTGTTTAGCGATAATAATTTCTGTTAAACCATTATCTTCCTCTTCTTTTCCTTCACTTGCTTTATAATATCCTTCTCGATAAATAAAGGTAACGATATCAGCATCTTGTTCGATGGCTCCTGATTCACGCAAGTCAGACATCATTGGACGTTTATTTGGTCTTTGTTCAACTGAACGTGATAACTGCGATAAAGCAATAACAGGAACATCTAATTCTCTGGCCAACATTTTTAATTGTCTTGAAATATCTGAGACTTCTTGTTGTCTTGATTCTCGATTATTGGAACTTCCAGTAATTAATTGAAGATAATCGATAACAATTAATTTTAAACCATGTTCTTGCTTTAATTTTCGACATTTAGCGACAATTTCATTGATTTTAACTCCTGGCGTATCATCTATGTATAAATTACATTTACTGACTCTTTCAGCTGCCGCATAGTATTTATTTGCATTTGTTTTCAAGATTTCACCTGTTCTCATGGTAGAACCTTCAATTCCACCCATGGAACAAATAATTCTTTGTACTAATTGACTTGCAGGCATTTCTAATGAAAAAATAGCTACTGGATCTTCTGATTTAAAAGCAACATTATGAGCAATATTTAAGGCAAAAGCTGTTTTCCCCATTGCTGGACGTGCCGCTAAAATAATCAAGTCTCCTTTTTGAAGTCCTGATGTTATTTTATCCAAATCTCTAAAATTTGTACGAATACCTGAAATATTACCATCAATACTTTGTAATTTATTTAAACGATCCGTTACTTCTCTAATAACTTTTTTTACGTCAACAAACTCTCCAGCATTACGATCTCTCGTAATGGCCAACATTGTTTTTTCACTTTCATCAATAAAACCATCAATATCTTCAATATCTCCAAAAGCATTTTCAGCTATTTTTGTTGTTTCATTGATGATTTTTCTTAAAATCGATTTATTATGAATAATCTTTAAATAATATTCACTATGAGCTAAAGTTGGAACTGAATCACTTAATTGTCTTAAGTATTCTACTCCACCTACTTTATCTAATTGGCTATGATCTAATAGATAAGAAGTAATCGTTGTAACATCAACAGGTATATTTTGTCTCGAAAGTTCACTCATTGCATTGAATAATACTTTATGTGATTCTTCATAAAAATCTCTATCTTCACACTTATTCAAAATATCTTGGCAAGCTTCTTTTGATATAAGCATAGATCCCAGTAAAGAACGTTCTGCCTCTAAATCATGTGGGAAAACTCTTGGCATAAATCTCCCTCCTATTTTTCAGATAAGTGAACTCTAATAGTAGCGATAACTCCTTTATATAGTTCAACTTTTAAGTTTGAATATCCTAATGCTCCAATTGGATGTGCATTGATAAATTTTCTTTTATCGACTCTAATATCATATTTTTCTCTTAATTGTTCAACGATATGTTTTGTTGAAACACTTCCAAATGTTTTACCATCTTTACCAGATTTTAAAACAAATTCTAATGTAATACCTTCAATTTTTTCTTTTAGTGCTTCCGCATTTTTCTTATTTTCAATATCTTGTAATCTTGCTTCTTCTTTTTGTTGTTCTAAAATCTTTTTAGCACCTGCTGTTTCCTTAACAGCTAATTTATTTTTAATTAAGAAGTTTTGTCCATATCCATCAGATACATTGACAACATCACCTTTTTTACCTACTTTTCTAACATCTTCTAATAAAACTACTTTCATCTTTTTTACCCTCTTTCATCCAAATATTGATCAATAGCTTCTTCTAACTTATCGATCGTTTCCTTAACAGTTTTTTCTTCAACCTGACAAGCAGCCATTGAAAAATGACCACCACCTCCAAGTTTTTCCATAATCAACTGTACATTAACCTCTGTCTTAGAACGAGCAGAAATAGCAATCCTATCCTTATCTACGCGTCCTGCAACAAATACCGCTTTAATTTCAGCAATATTTAATAACTCATTACCAACTTTCGCTAGTAGAGGTCTTGTATAAATTTCTTCTTCATTTCCATATGCTATTAGTATATCATCTCCAAAACGATATGCATTAGCTGAAATAGACATTTTTTCTTGTGTCGTTTTGTAATCATCTTGTAAGAACTCATAAGCTCTAGAAACATTCGCTTGTTTTTCTTTAAGCTTTGAAGCAATTTGAAAAGTACGTGATCCAACATGATTTCTAAAATAGTTTGTATCCACCAACATTCCCGCATACATAACAGTTGCTTCTGTTGGTAAAACTTCAATTTCAACTCTTTGATACTCAAATAATTCAACCACTAATTCTACAGTTGAAGAAGCAGCTGGTTCCAAATAAGTTAAAATTGGTGAATCAACAAAGTCTTCCCCTCGACGATGATGATCAATCACGACTATCTTTTCAGCCTTATCCAAAAGTTCTTCACTAATAGCCAATGCTGGCTTATGATTATCAACACAAATAAGTAATGCATCTTCATCAATTAAATCAATAGCTTTTGCAGGAGAAATAATTTTTCCTTTATATAAATCTTCTGCCATTAAACGACGTGCAATATTTCCTGTTTTTTCTTCTAAAGAATTTTCATCAACAATCACATAAGCATACTTTTCAAATGCTTTAACAAACTTAGCAACCGCTAAACTCGCTCCAAAAGAATCTAAATCAGATTGCTTATGTCCCATAATAAAGACATTTTGACTTTGTTTTACTATACTTGCTAGTGTTTGTGAAATAACACGTGCTCTAACACGGTTCGCTTTTTCACTATTTTCACTATTTCCACCAAAATATCGAATTTCTTCATCTAATGTTTTTACTGCCACTTGATCTCCACCACGTGAATACGATAAAGAAATAGCACTAAAAGCAAGTTCATCTAATTCACGTAAAACTTTAGATCCTCTTCCTATTCCCATTGATAAAGACATCACGGCACCAATTGATTCCATCTTTTGTTTAAATTCATCTAAAATACAAAAATGAACTTCTACTTGTTTACGATAAATTCTTTCATTAAAAACAGCTAAATAACCATCTTCTTTATATCTTTTTAAGATAATTCCATTATCTTTGGCCCAATCAAAAATCATTTGTCTTGAAGTTGTTTCAATCATGACTGATTTTTGTTCATCTGCATATTCAATAGAATCATCATAATTATCAATTGTTAAATAGGCAACACATAATTGTTGATCATTATATTCCTTTTCAATCGTTGTTAAATCTGTTACATCTTTTAAAAATAATAAACGATTAATTCTAGAATTATAAACTTCATATCTTCTAGAATTAATATCTATTGTTCTAACATCTTCATCTTCAAAAAGTATTGCGAGTAAAGGTTGCCATTCAAGTAATTTCTTCCCTACGATACGAATACCAAGTTCGTGTAATAAATCACTGACCCAAACAACATTTCTATTTTCATCATATTTAATAAGCCCTATTCCACCAAAAATCAAAGCATTCTTTGATTCATTATTTAATGCTTCTTTAACACTATAAGTTGTTTCACTAAACATATTATGGAGATAATAGAGAACAATGATACAAACAACATTTTTTATTAAAATATAAATCATTAAAGCTAAAGTAACACGATTTTGTAAAAACATATAAGTTAATAAAGCTAATACAAATTCTATACCTAATAAAGCAACTATTGTATTTCTAAGTTGCATAAGCTTCTTAATCATGAAATACCCTCCTCTTTATTACCTTATATTATACATGAATTCATTTATTTCATCATCTTATTTTTATTCATTCGAAGGATAAATAGATTCGTATAAACTTTAATAATATAAACTTCTGAAAAAGATAAAACGATCCATAAAATAATAAACATTCCATTCTTTAAAAAATCACTTTCTAAAAAAGGAAAAAGTCCTACAATACTATAATAAATATCTTTCGCATCTGTAAAAGTATTTAAACCTAGTAAAGAATTCAATAAAAATAAAACAACAAAATTCTTCAACATACTATAAACTCTTAAAATCCATTTACCATCAATATTCTTTTTTATACAATAAATATATAAAATACCTAATGGTAAAGTAAAAAAAGAATACAAAGTAAAAAATAATTCACCTGTTAAAAATAAAATAAACGTACTTGTAAACAAGACAAGAACAGCCATCTTTACATTAAACTTAAACGTATAATAAGCTAACGCAACTGTCATTAGATAAATAAAAATAATATCGAACATCGTTCCTGTATAAACATTTACAACCGATAACACACCAAAAAGGGCTGCCATAAATGCTCCTGTTACAATTTGTTTTGTCTTTTCTCTATTCATTTCATCACCGTGATTATCATACAACTTTATCGCTTATCTGTCACTTATATAAAGAAAAAAGAGATTCCTTAGAATCTCTAGTCTTCAAATAAACAAGCTCCATTTGTTCCAATAACATGTTTATACCAATCAAATGATTTTTTCTTATATCTTTTATAAGTACCATTACCTAAATCATCTGCATCTACATAAATAAATCCATAACGTTTAGACATTTGTTTTGTACTTTCAGATACTAAATCAATACATCCCCAAGATGTATAACCCATTAAATCAACACCATCTTCATAGATTGCATTATACATTTCTCTAAAGTGAGCATCAAAATAATCGATACGATATTGATCATCTACTTTACCATCAACAAGTTCATCTTTAGCTCCTAAACCATTTTCTACAATAAACAATGGTTTTCTATAACGATCATATAAATCTACTAAAGAAACTCTTAAACCGATTGGATCAATTTGCCATCCCCAATCAGAACTTGGAATATAAGGGTTTTTAATCGCAATATTAGTATTAGCAGCTGTTTTCTTTAATCCAGCATCATCTTTAGCAACACAGCTTGATGAATAATAACTAAATGAAACAAAATCAACTGGATATTTTTTCATGATTTCTAAATCATGTTCTTCCATTTTAATATTTAAACCTTCATTTTTAAATTTAGTTAATAAATAAGCAGGATATTCTCCAAAGACTTGAGTATCGCTATAACAATACGTACTTCTCATATCTTGTTGTGCTTGTAAAACATCTTCTGGTTTACAAGTATATGGATAATAAGTTAATTTTGTAAGCATACATCCTACTTTACAGTCTGGATTTTTTTCATGCGCAATTTTTGTTGCAAGAGCACTTGCGACAAATTGATGATGCATTGCTTGGAAAATAACTTCTGTAAAGTTTTTACCTTCAAAACGATCTCTTACAAGTCCTCCTGTTGTATAAGGATGTCTAATCATTGAATCAACTTCATTAAAAGTTAGCCAATATTTGACTTTATCTTTATAACGATCAGTAATAACATCTACATATTTAACAAACATATCAATAATTTCTCGATCATACCAACCATTATAATTTAATACTAAGTTGATTGGTGGTTCATAGTGTGACATTGTAACTAAAGGTTCAATACCATATTTATGACATTCATCAAAAATATCATCATAGAATTTTAAACCTTCTTCATTTGGTTCTTTGTCATCTCCATTTGGGAAAATACGTGACCAAGCAATAGAAAGTCTAAATACTTTAAATCCCATTTCAGCAAATAATTTAATATCTTCTTTATAATGATGATACCCATCTGAACCATGTCTTTTTGGATAAAGACTAGTATCGTCACTTTTCATTGCTTCTAAAATTTCTTTTGTAGAAATTTCATTTTGTTTAGCATAATCTTGAACATCTACATCTAAATGATGACGGGCACAGTCTGAAACAGAAACACCTTTTCCTCCTTCATTCCATCCACCTTCATATTGGTTAGCAGCAACAGCGCCACCCCATAAAAATCCTTCTGGAAATTTTTTTACCATTTTAATATCCTCCGCTTTTCTCTAAAACCATCTTAACACCTTATATAAAAAAAGCATGATTATTTCATTTAATGAAAATAATCACACTTTTAATTAATCATGTATTTTGTTAGCCAAACACATTTCCACAAATTCAACATCAAAATGTTTAGCCCTTGATCCCGAATAACCCATATCTAATGATGAGATTTGTTTCATTTCTTCTTCATTTAATTCAAAATCAAAAACATCTATATTTTCTTTAATTCTTTCTACATGTGTTGATTTTGGTATAACAACTACCCCTCTTTGGATATTCCATCTAAGTATTACTTGTCCTACTGATTTATTATATTTAGTTGCAATTCTTTTTAACATTTCATCTTCAAATGGATTATATCTTCCTCCACCTAATGGTGCCCATGCTTCAGGAACAACATTATAATATTTCATTGTTTCTAGAGCTTTTTCTTGTGTGTAATATGGATGGAGTTCTACTTGATTGACCATTGGTTTGATTTCTACTGTATTTACAAAATTGACAAGAATATGTGCATAAAAGTTTGAAACACCAATTGCTTTTAACTTACCTTCTTTATACGCATCTTCCATGGCCCTCCAGGCACTAAAATAATCTCCCATCGCTTGATGTAATAAATATAAATCTAAATAACCTAAACCGCTTTTTTCAATCGATGCATCAATTGCTCTCTTTGCAGTTTCATAGTTTTTCATATCTTGTACCCACATCTTAGAAGTAATAAATAAATCTTCTCTTGTGCAAATTCCTTCAGCAATTGCTCTTTTAACACCTGCACCTACAGCATCCTCATTGGTATAAGAAGCTGCTGTATCAATTAAACGATATCCTTCTTTAATTGCTTGATATACTGATTCTTCACATTCTTTTTTATCTGGTACTCTAAAGACACCAAAACCTATTATAGGCATTTTTAACCCATTATTTAATGTTTGATATTCCATTGTATTTCCCTCTTTTCTTACTTTTATTTTGAGATAAAAGTAAGAAAATGTACAATATTGATTTTGCATTCTACTATGTTTTTTTCGCATAGAAAAAACTTGGTTTTACCCAAGTTTTAACTTTCTTCAATAACACCCATTAATTCTAATAATCTATTTAAATCATCTGTGTCAGAGTATTTAATTGTAATAGACTTATCATCTACTTTGATTCTCGTACGATATTTTTTTCTAAGTAATCCTTCAACATATTGATATTCTTTAGGTTTTTCAACCTTAGGTTTATTCTTTCTAGCTTCTTGAAGTTCAAAGCCTTTCACAATATTTTCAACATCTCTAACAGATAACTTTTCATCAATAACTCTTTTAGCAATCTTTAATGCTCTTTCTTTATCCAATGTAATTAAAGCTCTTGCATGTCCCATTGATAAAGAACCATCTAATACATATTCTTGAATCTTTTCAGGTAAGTTCAATAATCTAAGTGTATTTGTAATATGTGTTCTTGATTTTCCAATACGTTTAGCTAATTCATTTTGTGTAAGTTTAAGTTTTTCCATCATCGTTTGATAAGCTTGTGCTTCTTCGATGGCATTTAAATCTTCTCTTTGAATATTTTCTAATAAAGCAATTTCCATCATTTGTTGATCACTAAAATCAACAATAATTGCTGGAACTTCTTCTAAATGTGCCATTCTTGCTGCACGGCATCTTCTTTCACCAGCAACAATTTCATATCCTTGAACAGATTTCTTTAAAATAACCGGTTGGAAAATACCATGTTCTTGAATCGATAATGCAAGTTCATTTAAAGCTTGTTCATCAAATACTTTTCTTGGTTGATAAGGATTAGGTCTAATTTCATCTAATTTGATTTTTTCTTGACTACTTTCAGGTGTATTATGTTCAATATCATCAATTAATGATGTAATATCTCCACCAAAAATAGCATCTAATCCTTTATTTAATTTTTTCTTTTTCTCAGCCATTTCTACTCAACACTTCCTTTGCAAGTTCTTTATAAGCTTGAGCCCCAACAGAAGATCCATCATAATCAAAAATACAGATTCCTGCACTTGGTGCTTCAGATAATTTAATATTTCTTGGAATAACAGTTTTATAAACTTTTTCTTTAAAATACTTTCTTACTTCTTGAGAAACTTCCAATCCTAAATTTGTACGTTGATCTAACATTGTTAATAATAAACCTTCAATAGAAAGTTTTTTATTAAAATGATTTTGAGTTAATTTAATTGTATTTAACAATTGTGTTAAACCTTCAAGTGCATAGTATTCACATTGTACTGGGATAAGTACTGTATCACATGAAGTTAATGCATTTGTATTTAATAAACCAAGGGCCGGTGGACAATCAATAAAAACAAAGTCATAATAATCTTTAATTTTATCTAATGATTGTTTTAAACGCACTTCTCTTCCTTGTTTTACATGTGCTAATTCTAAATCGATTCCTGCAAGATCAATTTCTCCTGGTGCAACATCTAGATTTTCAATATAAGAATGTTGAATTACTTTTTCTAAACCAACTTCTCCTGTTAAAACATGATATGTTGATAATTCAATATAATCTCTATCGATACCAATACCTTGTGTTGCATTTGCTTGAGGATCCATATCTATAAGTAACACTTTATAATTCATCTTCGCAAGTGCAGCTGATAAATTAACGCTTGTCGTTGTTTTACCAACACCACCCTTTTGATTTGTAATTGCTATAACCTTCGACATCTTTACACCCCTTTATGTCCTATCGTTTGTCCTAGTAATACTCTTGTTTCAATGTTCTCACTAGAATTATTTATAATATCATCATCTATTTTGACAGTATCTTTTTTCAAAATCAATACAACTGTTGATCCACCAAATTCAAAATAACCTTTTTCTTCTCCTTTAGTAGCAATACTATGTTTATAATTGACAATTTTACCAACCATCATTGCTCCTACTTCCATTTGAATCATTCTACCAAAGTTATTTGAATCAATCACAGTGTACTCTCTACTATTCATTTTGTATATAGGATAATAATCATTTGCGATAGGATTAACAGTATGAAAAATACCTTTGATTTTCTTATGGGAAACAATTTGACCATCATCTACATAACTATAACGATGATAATCATCAACAGCTAAACGAAATACAAGACATATTCCACCATCATATTCTTTAGCTAATGTTTCATCTTGTAATAAATCTTTTAATTGGTATTTTGTATCCTTGATTTCTAAAATCGTATCATCATTTATTGGATAGTAAGTAAGTTTACTATCAGCAGGTGCCATCAATACATCTTTAGAGTCGTCAAATGGTCTTTGACCATCCTTTATTCTTCTTGTAAAGAAATCGTTATAACTTTTATATTTCTTTTCTTCATATTGACTCATATCAATATCATTGTTTTTAATAAACGAAGAAATACTTGTCTTTGAAAATGGTGAAGACATATATAAACCACCTAAGTGTGTAACAAATGGTGATACTAAGATTTTTAAAGCACATCTACCAGCAGATGTGCTATATAATTTTTTTAATAATTTATTTTGACCCTCTAATTCTTTAACGATATGTCCTTGACGATCTTTAATCATGAAAAACAAAGAATTTGCACAAGTTCAATAACAACTAGAACACCAAGTGCAATAATTCCTTTCCCTTTTAATTTTGGCACTTTAAAATCAACAACAAATAAAATACCTGTAATTAACATTAAAGTTCCATATAAGTAATCTAAACCAAAAATAACATATCTTAAAGCAAATGCAAAAGGTAAAATAAAGGCTGAAGTTGTAACTGGTAAACCTTGATAATACTTTCTTTTTTCTGTTGTTTGTTGCTGTCTTGTTTCTTCAGTAACATTAAAATAAGCTAAACGAATAACTGCTGCTAATACATAAAGTATTTCAATAGCAAGCCATCCTACTGAAGATAATCCTAAATTATATCCTAGTATTGCTGGAAAAACACCAAAAGAAATAAGATCACATAAAGAATCTATTTGAATTCCAAACTTCTTTTCTTCTTCTGTACGATTTTTCTTACTTCTTGCGACCATTCCATCGAAGGTATCACAAATACCACACATCATTAAACAAATAAATGACCATTGATAAAGTCCAATGACCGATAAGTGGATTCCTACCATTGCAAAAACTAATGATAAATATGTAAGAATGACAGTATAACTATAAAATCCTATCATATTCTACTCCCTCTATAATTAACGAAAATATTATAGCATAATTTTATCTAATTATGTAGTGTATATCGTCTTATTCATATTTTTGAAAATTTCTATTTTCATTCAAATCTTTATATAAAATAATTTCATCTTTTTCTAAACTTTGTTTAACATCTATAATTCTTTGATTAGACGATCCTCTAAACTTTAAACTTAAATCTTTAAGTTCTTCAATAAACTTACCATCTACTAGAACATCGATATAAGATAACAATTCATCAGTTACTTCACATCTTGCTCGACTTTCACTTAAAAGTTCTTGATCAAAGAGATAACCTGTATAACACCAAATATCCTTTTGTGGATAAAGTTCTTTCACTCTTTTAATAAACGGTAATAACGCTCTTTGATTACTTGGTTCCATTGGTTCTCCTCCAAGTAAAGACAATCCTGTTATATGTTCTGGTTTTAAATAATCAATAATTAAATCTTCTACTTCTTGATTAAACTCTTTTCCATATTTAAAATCCCATGTCATTTGATTAAAACAATTCTTACAGTGATGCGTGCATCCTGATACAAATAAAGAAACTCTAACTCCTAAGCCATTAGCGATATCAAAATTCTTAATTTCTGCATAATTCATTTCAATTCCTCTTTTCATATTTTCCTATTATACAACAATTCTTTATAGATTCTATTGATATAATAAAAAGGATGTATCATCCTTTAACATAAACCTCTATATTTTATAAGTTCTCCAATATTTCCTTGATATAAACACTCTAATTCTTCAAATAATAAATAATCCGATGGTTTCATTAAACAAGGAAGCTTAGGTAATTCTATAGCTTGACTATAAGCCAAGATTTCACTTACAAATTCTGAACAGAAATAATAATGATTTCTACGATAAGGAACTTCCAATTTACATAAGATCAATCCCATTAAATTATATTTATAATCTTGAGAATGATTTAAAATAGATTCTAAAATAAATTTTGCTTTATAATATATCTCTTTCTTAACAGTAAGTTTATATAATGCACAAGGAATATGTTGATTTTTATTATAGAATCCCTTTTCAAATGACTCATTTCTAATTCCTGCAGGAATTGGAGAGTAAGTATATTTTCTAGCACAACTATACATCGGTTGTAAATTTTCTTCAAAAGAGATAGAAATATGTGTATAACTGTCTTGCGTCATTAAATAAATTGCTTTAGAAATAAAAGTATCTGATTTTGTTAGTAATAAATAAATATCTTTCACCTTATTCTCCTTTCCTCACTTCTTTCAGTATTACATATTTTTTGGATATAATCGACATATTTTTACAAATTTATCAATTCATTAAATTTTTTTCATAATAAAAAACGCGAGAATGTCTCGCCTTTATAAACCAACTCTTTTTTCAAAATCTGAATCTGGTTCAAATCTTCTACTTTCGATATCCATTTGAGATAATGCTTCATTCATTGATTCAGCTTCTACTTTTGTAAATTTGATTTCGGTTACTTTAATATTTTCTTTTAATCTTTCCAACTTTGTTGTTTCTGGAATAGGTACAATAAAATCTTTTTGTGCTAATACCCAAGCCAAAGAAATTTATGCAACTGTTGCCTTTTTTTCTTTTGCAATTTTATTAACTAAATCAACAACTACTTGATTCTTTTTAAGCGCTTCTTCACTAAATCTTGGTGCATTTAATTTTGCATGAAAACCATTTTTATCATAAGCATCACTTAAAAATCCTTTACATAATGGAGCAAAAGGAACAAAACCAATACCTAGTTCTTCAAGTAAAGGAATAAGCTTATCTTCTGGTTCTCTCCACATCATTGAATATTCACTCTCTACGGCTGTTAAAGAACATATTGCATGGGCTTGGTTTCAATTTTTGCTTCTGATAATCCCCAATGTTTGATTTTCCCTTGTTTAATAAAATCCTTCATTAAATACGCAATATCTTCAATTGGTACATTAGGATCAACGCGATGTAAATAATACAAATCAATATAATCTGTTTTTAATCTTTTAAGAGAGCCCTCTAAAGATTTTTTAATACCTTCAAGATTTCCATCAACAACTTGTTTACCATTTTCCCTTCTTTGGTTTTTGGTTAATAAATAGAAAAAAAAGAGATGAAAATTTCATCTCTATAAGTGTAATACACGTTCTTTGATTTCTTGTGTTCTTCCTTGATTCCAGAATTGTGTTCCAATATAACCACATGTACGTCTAGCAACAGACATCATATCTTGGTTTTTATTTCCACAGTTTGGACATACCCAAATAAGTTTACCATTTTCATCTTTTTCAATTTGGATTTCTCCATCATATCCACAAGCCATACAATAATCACTCTTTGTATTTAATTCAGCATACATAATATTATTATAAATATGTTTCATAACTGCTAATACCGCATCAATATTATCTTGCATATCTGGAACTTCTACATAAGAAATAGCTCCACCTGGTGATAATTTTTGGAATTGAGATTCAAATGTTAATTTATCAAAGGCGTTAATATGTTCTGTTACATGGATATGATAACTGTTTGTAATATAGTTTTTATCTGTAACACCTTCAATTTTACCAAAACGTTTTTGTAAACATTTTGCAAATTTATAAGTTGTTGATTCAATTGGTGTTCCATAAAGTGAAAAATCAATATTTTCTTTTTCTTTCCATTTTGCACATGCGTCATTTAAATGTTGCATCACTTCGATTGCAAATGGTGTTGCACTTGGATCTGTATGTGATTTACCTGTCATATATTTAACACATTCATATAATCCAGCATATCCAAGAGAAATTGTTGAATAACCACCGTATAATAATTTATCAATTGTTTCACCTTTTTTAAGACGAGCCAATGCTCCGTGTTGCCATAAAATAGGTGCCACATCACTTGGTGTTCCTTTTAAACGTTCATGTCTACACATTAAAGCTCTATAACATAAATCTAATCTTTCATCAAAGATTTGCCAGAATTTGTTCATATCTCTTTTTGATGAACAAGCCACATCAACTAAGTTGATTGTCACAACTCCTTGATTGAAACGTCCATAGTATTTTGGTTTACCATTTTCATCAATATAAGGTGTCAAGAAAGATCTACATCCCATTGATGGATAACATTGACCATTTCCATTTTGATCAACTTTTAATTCTTTCATTACTTTTTCAGAAATATAATCAGGAACTAAACGTTTTGCTGAACATCTTGCAGCAAGTTCTGTTAAATAATAATATTGACTATTAGGTTCAATATTGTTTTCTTGTAAAGCATAGATTAATTTAGGGAATGCTGGTGTAATATAAACACCTTTTTCATTTTTAACACCTTTCATTCTTTGTTTAAGTGTTTCTTCAATGATCATAGCAAGGTCATCTCTTAAACGTCCTTCAGGTACTTCATTTAAATACATGAAGACAGTAATAAATGGTGCTTGTCCATTTGTTGTCATTAAAGTGACAACTTGATATTGAATTGTTTGTACCCCTTTAGTAATTTCTTTTTTCAAACGTTCTTCAGCTAAAGCATTGATTTTTTCATCATCTAATTCTAAACCAATAGTTTCAAATTCTTCTTTAACTTCTTTTCTAAATTTTTGTCTACTTACATCAACAAATGGTGCTAAATGAGATAATGTAATACTTTGTCCCCCATATTGAGAACTTGCTACTTGAGCAATAATTTGAGTAGCTACATTACATGCAGTAGAAAAACTCTTTGGTTTTTCAATCATTGTTTCTGAAATAACTGTTCCATTTTGTAACATATCTTCTAGATTTACTAAATCACAGTTATGCATATGTTGAGAGAAATAATCAGCATCATGGAAATGAATCAATCCTTCATCATGTGCTTTTACAATATCTTCTGGAAGTAAAATTCTTCTTGTTAAATCTTTACTAACTTCTCCAGCCATATAATCTCTTTGTACACTATTTACTGTAGGGTTTTTATTAGAGTTTTCTTGTTTAACTTCTTCATTTGCACATTCAATCAAACTTAAAATTTGATCATCAGTTGTATTAGATTGTCTTGCTAGTGCTCTTTGAAAACGATATGTAATATACTTTCTGGCAACAGAAAAAGCATTTAATTTCATTAATTCATCTTCTACTAAGTTTTGAATTTCTTCAACGCTTAATGCTCTTTTCATTTTTTGACATTTATATTTAATGTCATTTGTAATATTATCTATTTCTTCTTCAGAAAGTCTTTCTGTTTCAACAACTTCTTTATTAGCACCAATAATTGCATTGGTAATTTTTACTTCATCAAAAATTGCTTCTTGCCCATTTCTTTTTATTATTTTCACGCCAAATATCCCCTTTCGTATTTTTTATGTATTTGTATTATAGCCAATCAAAAAAAAAAAATATACTTTTATGCTCTATTGGCCCATACTTTTTTTCGAATTATTTTACTTAAAATAATTCGACGTCCAATCCATTCTATCACAAATAATATTGATTTTATAGTTCTTTTACGTTTTTACAAAACAAAAAAATCCAATGTTTATATAAACAAAGGACTTTGTAAAAAATATATTTATGATTTTTATAAATTCTAAAGAACATATAAGATAATACATAAAAAATGTAAGATAGAACCAACTAAAATCCATAAATGCCAAATACTATGCATATATTTAATCTTATTTTGTAATACATAGAAAATAACACCAATTGTATAAGCAAGTCCTCCTGAAACAAGTAACCAAATACCATTCATTCCTACTGCTTGTGGTAAGAGATTGATTTTAAAAATAATACACCAACCCATCACTAAATAACAAATCATTGAAAAAGTTTGATATTTTTTAATATCGATTGCATTTAACGTAATTCCAATCACTGTCATGATCCATATGACTGCAAATAAAATCCAAGCCCATTTAGCGTCAACTTCTCTTATTGAACAAAGTAAAACAGGTGTGTAAGTTCCCGCAATCAATACAAAGATACTGCAATGATCCATAATTTGGAAAACTTTCTTTGCTTTAAGCTTAGGTGATAAACCATGATAGATAGCTGACATTGTATAAAGAAGAATCATCGAAATTCCATAAACAATCCCTGAAAATAAGCCATAACCATCATGACAAAAGATAATACATAAAACTAATGCGGCTATTCCCATCGCCCCACCTACAATATGAGTTACCATATTAAATATTTCTTCACCTTTTGTATAAACAGGTAAAACACGATCATCTAATTTTGTTCTTTTCATACACATTACCTCTTTTAACTACCTTATGTAGTATTTAATACTATATCTTATAATTTACACATATAATAACAATCTCATTTCCCTATGTCAAGTGATGAAATTATTTATTTTCTTGTTTTCTTTTTTCCTCTATAATAGAGAAGTAAAAAGGAGAAAAATTATGAAAAAAATCGCAAAATTTGAAAAAGTATCATATAACCAATTTAAAAATGATTTCATGGATTCATTTCCTCAATATAATGAAAAAGAAGTAGAAGAAATCTATCATTCCATCCAACTTCCAAAACGTGCCACAAAAGGATCAGCTGGATATGATTTCTATAGTCCTATTGATTTTGAATTAAATCCAGGACAAACTATTAAAATTCCTACAGGTATTCGTGTGCGTATTGAAAATGGTTGGGTATTAGGTTTATATCCTCGTAGTGGTTTAGGATTTAAATATCGTTTACAACTTAATAATACAGTAGGTATTATTGATAGTGATTATTATAATAGTGATAATGAAGGTCATATGTTTGTAAAACTTACAAATGATAGTAATGAAGATAAATCTCTTTCTTTAAAAGCAGGACAAGGAATGGTTCAAGGTATTTTCTTTGAATTTGGAATTGTTGAAGATGATGATGTCACTGAAGAAAGAAATGGTGGCTTTGGCTCAACAACAAAATAATTACGTTTATATCGTAAGGTGTCGTGATCAAACACTTTATACTGGTTGGACAAATCAGCTAGAAAAGCGTATTGAAGCCCATAACGCTGGTAAAGGTGCTAAATATACAAAGGCAAGAAGACCAGTCGAACTTGTTTATTTTGAAACTTTTGAACATAAAAGCGAGGCTTTAAAAAGAGAGTATCAAATTAAACAATTAAAAAGATCAGAAAAAGAAAAGCTCATATTAAGCAAAAAGAAGATCTAAACTGATCTTCTTTTATGCTTTTTCTTCACTTAATTGATAAATCACTAAACCAGCAATAACAATCAAACATCCTAAAATTTTTGAAATAGAAAACATGTTATATACAAAAGCATCAATCACCATCCCACTGACAAGTTGTCCAATAAAGCTTAATAAAGTAAGGATAACAGGTGATATTCTAGGAACAATAATATTTAAAATCAAGATATTAAAAACCCCTATGATTCCACCTAAATACATCATCAAATTCGTTTTATCTAAAGAAATATTTATATGTTGAACACCAACAATCATCAAAACAAGCATTAAAATCAAACTTGTCATAAAGCCTGTAAAGTAATTATAAAATGTTCCCTGATAAGCTCCCATTTTCTTAGAAAGTAAACCATTAACACTACGGCTTAAAACAATTGTAACTCCTGATAGAATAGAAAATATAATAGAAATCATAATAACATCACTCCTATTCCTAAACAAACAACTGCTAATCCTATGATCTTTCCTATATTTAATTTTCGAATAGATGTCGCTAGCCATCCCTTATTTTCTAACAACAAAGATGTCATCATTTGTCCTAATAATCCTAGTGCTGTCATTAAAGAAGCTCCTATCTTACCAATCGCAAAAACATTAAAAATAACAGTTAATACCCCAATACATCCTCCACAATACATATATAAAGGAATTTGTTTTTTAAAACAAACTTTCTTATCTTTGATTTTCATAATAATTAAAAAAGTAACTAAACCAACTAAATGAATGATAACTGTTGATAAATAGACCCCTGTATAATCTGATAATTGCCCATTAAATACATTCATTGTCGTTACAATAATCCCACATAATGTGGCTAATACAAAATCCATCAAGATCACCTCCAGAAAGAATTATAGTGATTGAACTTGATTATAAATACGACATATGTCATATTGGTGATGGTGATTTAGATGAATTATTTAAATGAATTAAAAAAATTAGAAATTCTTCACGTTGATAATTATCAATATATTGAAATCAAAAAATTAAATAAAGACGAATATTTATTACATCAAGGTGAAAAGCTTAATTATATTTACATTCTTTTAAGAGGAAAAATGAAAGTAAACCATATTAATGCGAATGGAAATAGTATGTTATGCAGTTTTAATAGTCCCTACTCTATTATTGGTGATTTAGAATTTATCACTCAATCTCCTATTATTAATAATGTGATTGCTTATGAAGATTGTATTTGTGCAACTATTTCCCTTTCTAAATATCATGAAATATTAATGAATGATGTTTTCTTTATGAAAACCATCGCAAAAAATCTTGCCAGTAAGCTTTCTAAATCAACTCAAAATCAATCTATTTCATTAAATTATCCTGTTGAAAATAGATTAGCGGCTTACTTTGTTGTTTCTCATAAAGATTATATTGTTCAAGATAATTTTGTAGTCGTTGCTGAATTGGTAGGTTGTAGTTATCGTCAACTCCAACGTGTTCTTCAATTATTTTTAGATAAGAAATATATAAAGAAAATTAAACGTGGTACTTATCAAATTATTGATTTAAATGCTTTAAATCTATTAGGTGAAGATGTTTATCAGTTTTAATATTATAATAAAAATGAGGTGATTTTATGATTTTAAAACAGTTAGAAAAAGATTATAAATTAAATGAAAATGATTTGTTTATTGCTAGATACATACTTGAACATAGTGAAGAAATCCCTTTACTTTCTTCACATCAACTTGCTAAAGAAACATTCACAAGTCCAACAGCTATTATTCGTTTTGTTAAAAAGCTAGGTTTTGAAAGTTATAATGATTTTAAACTTAATATCCATTCTTTTTTAAATCAGTATTATCTTTCTAATATGCATATTCAATCTAATGAAAACCTTTATTCTGTAAAAAATAAACTTACAGAAATTGAATGTGGTATTATTCATCAAACAAAAGATAATATTGACTCTACCACATTTAACCACATAATTTCTATGATTTCTAAAAATAAATATATTGATATTATTGCCAATGATACAAATTCTACTATTGGAGATTATGCTAGTCATTTATTATCAAGTGTTAATAAGATTGTTAATGTTTATCATAATCATGATAAACAGCTTTGGCTAAGTTTTAATGTGGAAAGGGATCATACAATTATACTTGTGAGTAAATATGGTAAAAATAAGCATTTATTAAGAGTAGTTGATATTTTAAAAGAAAGAAAGATTCCTTTTCTTGTGATTACATCTAAACAAGCAAAAGAATTATCTTTAAAAACACCTTATGTTTTATATGGAATAATCCATGAAGAATTCGAAAGTTTAAAAGACATGATTTTCTATATTTCTTTAAAATATATTTTTGATTTGTTTTATACTATTCTTATATCAAATGATTTAAAACATTCTAAAGAATTAGATAATCTTTATGGACATATCTTTAATCAAGAAAGTTGACAATGTTACAATGTAACATTGTTTTTTTATCTTTTAAGAATAATTTTGTTATGTTATTTCTTAATATAGGGTATCACTTGATGTGTTCTATTTTTTATATTATTTTGAGGCTAGACAAAAAGGAGGAATAAAAAATGATTGGTACTATTGCTGCCATTTTAACAACAATTTCATTTTTACCACAAGCATATCAAGTTATTAAAACCAAAGATACATCAAGCATTTCACTTGGAATGTATGTTGCTTTTGTTTTAGGAGTATTTTTATGGATTATTCATGGTATTAACATACGAGATTATAATTTGATTGGCGCAAATGCAATTACTTTTGTTTTTGCTTCAATTATTTTAACTTATAAAATCAAATATAAATAGTGGAGGAGAAAACTATGTTAAAAAAAGATTTTTTATGGGGTGGAGCGTTAGCTGCTCACCAATTTGAAGGAGGAGTATTAAATACTTCTAAAGGATATTCTGTAGCGGATGTTATGACTGCAGGAGCACATGGTGTACCTAGAGAAATCACTGATGGTGTAGTAGAAG
>ERZ826242.249-NODE-249-length-83620-cov-8.353354_pt1 | contig 83620 bp, 87 predicted proteins | sample MGYA00519871_ERZ826242 | MGnify/ENA primary metagenome ERZ826242 (study PRJEB31778, sample SAMEA3449226) | human gut metagenome | biome: human gut; feature: human-associated habitat; material: faeces | place: United Kingdom | collected 2010/2012 ... | reverse complement strand
GGAGTAGGGGCATTTTGATTTTTCTGTACTTTGCATCATTAAAAACACAGGCAAGAGTGTTTCTGGCAGTAATAAAAAGAAGATTCAAAAGGGATCTGTCTTTAATAAAATAACCTCTTAGATGTTTTGGAATGGTAAAGACGATATGACGGTGCTTGGCATCGAGAGCGATAGAGAAAATATGAACAGCACGCAATTTAGCTTCTTTGGTACCACAAGAAGTACAGAGCTTAAAGTGATATTTGTGAGGAACGATAGATTCGTTACCGCAATGAGGGCAGACAAAAAGATCATAACCAAGATAGATGGAACCACAAAGAATAGTTTTCTGGATGGTATCATAGGTAATGTTTCTGATCTTACCTCTATTATAAAGAGAGCGGATATAGTTGATATTGTCATTAAAGATATAGGAAAAAGATTTCTTGCCTTTGATCTTATCGACATGATTAAAATTGTATAAAGCAAGGCAGTCAGCATAGTTAGTATCATCAATCATAAAATCACCAACTAACATTTTAAAGAAAAAGGTAATAATCTTCAAAGATTATTACCGTGTGGACAAAATTTATTTTATCCCTTTTTTATCCATTTAAGAGGTGGGATTTGAATATATTTTTGAAGGAGAAGAATGAGATAATACAATTTTTTATTATATTTTATTAATCTTCTCCTTTTTTTTGTTAAAGAATCTTCTTGGAAATGTACAAGACACATTTGAGGAAAAAGCGCATAACATAAAAGAATTTGTAGATCTTTTGAAGTGAGATTATATTCATTGATTATCTGTTCTAATTGATTGATTGTGATTGTATTGTTTAGATATAAATAGACAATATCATGAATGTATAAATTGAGGTTTATATTCTCTATAAGATAAACATCTTCATATGAATGAATATTTTTATGTTGATAGGAGAGGTTAATGGCTGTTGTGGACAAGAAATAATGATTTAAAAGTTCGATAGAAAGCTGACAAAGAGTAAATAGAGAATAATAGATGATCTGATATTCTAGGGAATTTAAAGGTGTATAGATAAGAATAGATTCATAATATTGAATCCATTCTTTTTTTATTTCTTTTATTGTTTTTGTTTCTTGAGAGATGAGAGATAGGGAAATGATTTTTTGGATATCTAGAGGAATGCTTTGTACTTGATAAAGGATGTATCCTTGAGAGTTTTTTTGTTGGTAAATATTATTAATGATTTTAAAGGGATTGATTTGAAGTAAAGAAATGTATTTTTGATAATATAAAGGAAAAGGTTTATTTGTTAAATAATAATGTTCATCTTCATAAGTAAATGAAAATTGATCTTCTAAAGGAAGACGATAATATGTTTTTAAAATACTTAATTTTGATACCATGAGGGAACCTCACCTTCAATGACTTCATAAACAAGAGGAATCGTATAATTTTCTTTAAAATGTTCATGATATAAGGGAACAAGAATTTGTAAAACAATTGTAACATTTAAATCAATAGAGATAGCAAGATGATTGATCCCATAATTTTTAATTTTTTTATCAATATTTGAAGAAGTTAAAGAGAGTGTTTTATATTTAATGGAAAAAGATGGACCTCGATCTTGTAAGAAAATATTATTGGTAAGAGAACCGATAGGTATACGTGCAACAATACCTTTTTGTTGATTGATTTTTAAGAGTTTTTTATTGTATGGAGAATGATTGTTTTCTTGGTAAGAGCCTTCTTCAAGCTTTAAAAGAGTTTCTTCAAGATTATGGATGTAATTAGAGGCAATATCATTGATATAATTCATTTGAAAACTGATGGAATTATTTTCTTTTTTATAGAGTTTATGTGTATCTATTTTTTGAGTAAATGAAGTATGATTGATAAGTATCTGAATAAATTGATTTATTTCTTTACTGGCAATATTTTCAATTCTAGGGGTCATACGATTTGAAAAAAGATAAGCACATATAAAAAGTGAAAGCATAATTAAAATATATTTTCCTTTTTTCATCATATCACCATTATAAAATATGTAAAAAAAAAGAAAGTAGAACAAATCTACTTTCTTTGATTTTAATAACCAGGTTTACCTAATAATTTGAACATATTTTTCTTATAAACTTCAACACCAGGTTGGTTGAATGGGTTTACTCCTAAGAAGTAAACTGACATTGCACATGACATTTCGAAGAAATAAACCATGTAACCAAATCCATAAGCATCCATTTTATCTAATGAAATAATGATGTTTGGTACATTACCAGTATTAACATGAGCATCGATTGTACCTTCACAAGCTCTTTTGTTAACATAATCAACTGATTTTCCAGCTAAGTAATTTAAACCATCTAAATCATCTGGATCACTTGGGATAATCATATCATTTTGTGGATTTTTAACTTCGAAGATTGTTTCATATAAAACTTTAGAACCTTCTTGGATGAATTGTCCTAATGAATGTAAATCTGTAGAGAATACAGCGCTATGAGGTAAGATACCTTTATTTTCTTTACCTTCTGATTCCCCATATAATTGTTTCCACCATTCAGCAACGTTATTTAATTGTAATTCATAAGTTACAAACATTTCTGCTGAATATCCAGCTTTATTTAATAATTGTCTTGCTACACCATAACGATAAGCATCATTTGTTTCGATGTTTGCATCGTTATATTTAACCATTGCATCTTTAGCACCTTTTAACATTTCATCAATGTCGATACCAGCCATAGCGATAGGGAATAAACCTACAGCAGTTAATACTGAATAACGTCCACCGATATCATCAGGTACAACGAATGTTACATAACCTTCATCAGTAGCTAATTTTTTAAGAGCACCTTTTTCTCTATCAGTAGTAGCTACGATTCTTTCACGAGCTCCTTCTTTACCATATTTCTTTTCACACATTTCTTTGAAGATTCTGAAAGAAATAGATGTTTCAGTTGTTGTTCCTGATTTAGAAATAACATTGATAGCGAAATCTTTGTCTTCAATATATTTAGCAACTTGATGAATATAATTTGAAGAGAAAGTATTTCCTACATAGATGATTTCAACTTTATCATCTGAATATAAACCATTAATTGCTTCAATAGCAGCACGTGCTCCTAAATAAGATCCCCCGATACCGCATACTAATAATACGTCTACTTTTTCTCTTAATTTAGCAGCAGTTTCTTTCATTAATTGAACTTCTTCTTTGTCATAGTTTTCTGGTAATTCAACCCAACCAAGGAAATCGTTACCAGCACCTGTTTTGTTTCGAATCATATCATGAATTTCTGCTACTTTTTCTTTGTATGATCCTAAATCTTCAGCTAATTTTGCTTTTGATAAATCTAATGTGATCATTTAGTTTTCCTCCATTACACCTTGTTTTAACCATTCTTCCATTGCTTGAGCTAAAGGTAAAAAACCTTTAGGTGTTTCTACAATTGGTTTTCGTGGATTTTTATAGACGAGTTTCTTGTCTTTTCTTCGAAAACGATTGTCAACAGCTTTCAAGCTTAATTTGGCGTGATTGCTAGAATGATCAAAATCAATGACTTTTACTTTCACAATATCATTAATATGCACATAACTGGCAATACTTTTAACGAATTTATCTGATATTTCTGAGATATGAATCAATCCTGTTGAATTATCAGGTAAAAGAGCAAAAGCACCATAAGGTTGAATACCGGTTATTTTAACATCAATGATATCCCCTCGTTTGATGAGTTTTGTCATTTGATTTCACTCCTTGCGGCACTATTATAGCACAATTTAAGCATATGTGTTGTATTTAATAAGGAAAAAATATAAAATATGGTAGGATTTATATGATATACTTAATAAGTAAAAAAGGAGTTTGCAAAAATGGAAAATATTGAAGAACAAATAAAAAATGTCATTCATAAATTAAGACCTTATTTACAAAGAGATGGTGGAGATATTGAATACGTAGATTTTAAGGATGGTATTGTTTATGTAAGAATGCTTGGAGCATGTGCTGGATGTACCATGATTGATGACACTTTAAAAGATGGTGTTGAACAAATCTTAATGGAAGAAGTTCCTGGTGTTTTAGAAGTACAAAATATTTCTAGTGCATTATAGTATAAATTTCTTGCATTTATAGAGAGTTTGTAATATTATGTTTTAGTCATTGGAGATATCATAAATTTTATTCGATTTCACAAACTTATTTTAGGTGATGAAAGTGAATGAAAGAAAACAACAACAAATCAAAATTGCTCATATTTTGAAAGATCTTGGTTTGGAAGATGATCTCATAGAGAAAATGACATCATTAAAAAAAGAAGAATATCAATAAAATAAAAAGGACTCTTATTAAGAACCATGAGATGAAGATCGATGAAGTGGTGGCAACCCTATATGTTAGAAGGTGCCTTTACTGAGCAAGTTTATTCTTGAACAATAAGAGAAAGCTTCCTAACGGCTTTCTCTTTAGGAAGCTTTTTTATTTGTTATTTAAGGAGGAAGAAAATGAAAGAAAGAATTTTATTTACGTCAGAATCTGTATCAGAAGGACATCCTGATAAAGTATGTGATCAAATCAGTGATGCCATCTTAGATGAATGTTTTAAACAAGATCCTAACTCACGTGTTGCTTGTGAATGTTTTGCGACAACAAACTTAGTTGTCATTGGTGGAGAAATTACTACAAATGCGAAAGTAGATTATGAAGCTGTGGCAAGAAATGTTTTAAAAGAAATCGGCTATGATGATGAAGCTAAAGGAATGGATTATAAAACATGTAAGATTGAAGTTGTTATGGATAGTCAATCAAGTGATATTGCTCTTGGAACAAATGAAGAAGTTGGTGGAGCAGGAGATCAAGGTATTATGTTTGGTTATGCGACAAAAGAAACAGAAGGGTATATGCCTCTTGCTATTTCAATTGCGCATCATTTAGTTCGTTACGCTTCAACTTTAAGACATGATGGAACCTTTAAATGGGCTAGACCTGATATGAAAGCACAAGTGACAATTGATTATACAGATGAAAAACCAGTAATTGATACTATTTTAATGTCCATTCAACATGATGATGATTTTGATGAAGCAGAATTTAAAAAATTCGTTAAAGAAAACATTATGGATGCCGTTGTTAAAAAATATGATATGAATACAGATTATCGTGTTTTAATCAATCCTACAGGACGTTTTGTTATTGGTGGTCCTCATGGAGATACAGGTCTTACCGGAAGAAAGATCATTGTTGATACATATGGTGGATATGCACGTCATGGAGGAGGAGCTTTCTCTGGAAAAGATCCAACAAAAGTAGACCGTTCTGCTGCTTATATGGCACGTTATATTGCTAAAAACGTCGTTGCGGCCAATATGTGTGATGAACTTGAAATCCAATTATCTTATGCAATTGGCGTAAAAGAACCAACATCTATTTATATTGATACAAAAGGAACTGAAAAAGTACCTCATGATGTGATTCTTGAAGCAATTAAACAAGAATTTGATTTAACACCAGCAGGAATTATTCATACCTTAAATTTAAGAACACCAATTTATAAAAAGACAGCTTCTTATGGACACTTTGGTAGACCTGAAGCAAATTTACCTTGGGAACAATTAGATAAGGTAGAAAATTTAAAAAAATATATGTAGAAAAAGGCTCATGAATTGAGCTTTTTTTATTATGTGTATTTTTTAAGCAGGATAAAAAAGCATATTAAAGTAGGAATTTAGAAAAGTTTATAGTATAATATAGTTATCAAAAAGGAGGAATTAATTATGAAAATTACATTAAGAGGAAAGAACATTGAAATTACTGAAGCAATTGAAGAAAAAGTCAGTGAAAAATTATCAAAATTAGACAAATACTTCATTGTAAGTGAAAATGTTGAAGCCAAAGTACTTGTAAGAACTTATCCTTACGGACAAAAAATTGAAGTGACAATTCCTACTGAATATGTACTTTTAAGAGCAGAAGTTGTGGATCAAGATTTATACAATGCAATTGACTTAGTTATCGACAAATTAGAAGGTCAAATTAGAAAGTATAAAACTAGATTAAACAGAAAATCTAAAGATAATAAACTTGCATTCAATTTAGCATCAATTGAACCTTTAGAAGATGAAGAAGAAGACGTATTAGTAAAAACAAAAACAATTACTCCAAAACCAATGGATATGGAAGAAGCAATTATGCAAATGGAATTAATTGGACATTCATTCTTCGTATATCGTGATACTGAAACAGATGCTATTAGTATTGTATATCGTCGTAATGATGGAAATTACGGGCTTATCGAAACTGAATAGGTATGATGTAAAAACACTAACCAACTATAATAGGTTAGTGTTTTTTGAGACAAATTTGAAACAAATTTGAGACAAAATAGCTCAAGAAATGATGTATAATAATAGTGTAAAAAAATAGTCCAGAAAAACTGGGCTATTTTTTATATAGATCACCTTGATAAACATCAAGTTCTTTCATTTTTTTATCAATATCATTTAAAATAGTTACTTTTTTAATGGACCATAAAGGAGCAATTAAATCATCGATTTTACCATCACCAGTCAATCTTTCGATAACGATTTCAGGTTTAATGTAACGAAGTTGTTCTACTACGATATCAATATATTCTTGACGAGAGAGCATGTTAAATTCATGATTTTCATACATTTGTTGAAGTTTTGTGTTTTTAACAACGAATAACATATGTATTTTAAGTGCTTGAATATCTAATTGACCTAAGGTTTTAGCTGTTTCAATCATCATTTCTTTTGTTTCAAAAGGAAGACCATTGATGATATGGACACATACTTCCAGGTTATATTTTCTACATAATGCTAAACCATCCAAGAATTCTTGAAAAGTATGGCCACGATTAATAAGTTTACTTGTTTGTTCATGGATTGTTTGTAAACCTAGTTCAATATAGACATCTTTTTGTTTATTGATGGTACTTAAATATTGAACGATTTCTTCATTTAAACAATCAGGTCTTGTAGCAAGGGCAATTCCCTTAACATCTTCTTTGTTTAAAAAAGGGGCAATCATTTTTTTTATTTTATCTAATGGACCATAGGTATTTGTATTGGCTTGAAAATAAGCAATATAAGCACATTCAGGCCATTTTCTTTTCATGACTTGAGAGATTGTTTGAAATTGTTTTTCTAAATGATCATGAACATTTCCAGCATAATCTCCAGATCCTGATGAACTACAGAAAATACAACCACCATAGCCTTTTGTTCCATCACGATTAGGACAGGTAAAATCAGCATTTAGTGCAACTTTAGCGACTTTTTGATGGTATTTGTTTTTTAAATAATAGTTATAAGTATGATAACGTTTGTTATCTAAAGAGTATTTAAATTGATTCATTTTATCACCGAAGCAATTATAACATAAGGAGTAAGAAAATGGGATTAGAGTTAAAGAATGTCACAAAAAAATTTAAAACAATTGAAGGATAAAGAGTTATTTTTGAAAATTTGAATATTCATTTTCCTAATTATGGTTTGATTGCTATTACAGGAGAAAGTGGATGTGGAAAATCAACACTTTTACAATTAATAGCAGGATTGGATCAAGACTATGAGGGAAAGATTCTTTTTAATCAAGTAAAAATAGAAGATATTAAAGATTATCGACAACTTGTTATTAGTTTTGTTTATCAAAATTATCAGTTAATTGATTATTTGAGTGTTAAAGATAACTGTTTATTTTATTGTCACTTAAAAGGAATAAAGGTTGTAGAAAAACAGTTACAAGAATTATTAGAAATCTTTGAATTAAATGAACTAGTAAATCAAAAGGTAAAGAATTTATCAGGTGGGCAAAAACAACGCGTGGCCCTTATTCGTGCTTTATTATGTTCAAGTCCTATTATTTTATGTGATGAACCGACAGGAGCTTTAGATGAAATAAATCGTCAAAAAGTTTATCGTTTTTTTAAAAAAGCGAGTCAAAGACGCCTTATTCTTATTGTTTCACATGATCAAAAAATTTCAAAATATACACCTTATCATTTGAATTTTGAATGTTTAAAACATCATTATGATTGGAACCATCAATTATATTCCCGTTATGAAATAAGAAAAACAAAATGTGGATTATTGTTTAAAGAAATGATCCAAATGATTTTAAAAGATAAAAAGAAATGGGTGATGATGTTTGTTTCACAAATTTATATGGTACTAGCAATGACGCTCATTATTACTGGTTTAGAAGGATTTAATGGTTATTATCAAAAACAATATAGTCAAGCAATAAATAATAATTTAGTTATGATTCAAAAGAAAAATCAAGAACCTTTTAAAGAAAAAGAAATAACAAAACTGAAAGGAAAATATCAATGTCATTTAGATATAGGAAAGATTGAAGGTCTTAAAAACTTTCAATCTTTTTCAATTAACAAAAAAACAAAGCAAAATGAAGTTTATGCCAATCATGCTTTAATTACCAAAATAAAACAAAATAAACTTATTTATAAACTTAATCATCATCAATATACATTAAAAATCAAAGGAGTAATTCAAGATGATTATCAAGAACCTGTTCTTTATTATCATTCATTATCCAATGAAATAGCCCTTCAATGCATTGATGTTTCAACGTGTATTGTCTATGTTAAAAATCATAAATATATGAAAGATTATTTAACGCATTTATCAGTTCAATATCAAGGTATAGCACCTATTTATGAAGAATATGAAAGTTATTTTAAAGTTATTGATCTTTTTAAAAAGGTTAGTCTTGTTTTTATTTTTTTAAGTTTTATGATTGCAATCGTTTTAATGGGATATATGGTTTTATCGATGTTTTATGAAAATCAAAAAATATTTGCCATCATGCTTGCTAATGGTTATCAAAATAATCATTTAGCATTTTTTATTTTAAAAAAAATAAGCTTAATGATGATTTCAATTGGAATAGTTTCTTGTTTGGTTTCTAGTGGAGTTTTAAAAATCATTTCATTTTTTGATATTTCTAAAAAAATCTGGGGCATAAGTCATTTGTTTGTTTTACCAAGAGAGTTTCAATGGCCATTTACGTTATATCTCTTTTATCTTTTGGGATATATCGTGCAAGGAATTTTATTAAGTCTATTTATAGTTTTTAAGATGAAAAAAATAAAAATGTATGAGTGTTTAAGGGAGGAATAGGATGTTAGAAATTAAGAATGTAACGAAGTCTTTTGATCGACCTTTATTCAAGGAGATGTCTATGACATTTCAAGAAACAGGGATGTATGTCATTGTTGGTAAAAGCGGTAGTGGTAAATCGACACTTTTAAATATTTTAGGAGGTTTGGATAATGAGTATCAAGGTGTGATTGAAATTGATGGGCAAGATATTCGACAAATACCACATTATATTAGAAAATACATTGGTTTTATTTTTCAACAGTTTTATTTAATAGAAGAAATGAATGTTAAAGAAAATGTAAATCTCATTTCGTATTTTAAAAGAATAATGATTTCTAAAAAAGAATATTATTTAGAACGTTTAAAAATAAAAGACTTACAACGTTATAAAACAGCAATTTTATCTGGAGGTCAAAAACAACGAGTTGCTATTTATCGAGGATTTATTGCTAAGCATCCCATTATTTTATGTGATGAACCAACAGGTGCTTTAGATGCAAAAAATAGTGAAGAAATTTTTAAAATATTAAAACAACTATCTAAAGAAAAATTAGTGATTGTTATTAGTCATGATGAAATACTTGCTAAAAAATACCATGATTATCTCTATAAAATAGAAGATTATCAATTAAAATTAATTCATCAAAATCCAATAACTCAAAGAAAAAAACAAGAAGAAAAAACAAGTAAAAGATCTTTTTTACAATTTATATTGAAAGAATTGAAAATGACGTGGAAGAGTTCTTTTATTGTTGTACAAGTTTTATTTTTAGCACTTTTAAGTATTTTATTGACCCTTTCATTGACTCAATCAACACAAAAACAAATTCATCAGCAATTAGAACAAATTATACCTTCAACAACCATTATGTTAAAAAAGAAAAATAATCAAATGATCAAGATGGATGATTTGAAACAAATTCAACATCCAGCAATTCAATACCGTTTTTTACAAAATGATCAGGTGGATTTTTTAGGAATCTCTTTTTCTAAAAAATATCAAATGAAAAAAACACTTTATATTTCTGATTATATTCAGCAACCACAAAAGAAAATTCAAGGAAGAAAGATAAAAAATGCTCAAGAAATCATTTTATCTAAATCTACTTATGAACAACTTTTATATTTATCGCATCAGAAGAATTTAATAAATAAAGATGTATATTTGTTTTTTGAATATCAAAATAGAATTTGTTTTTATAAAGTTAAAATTGTAGGGATTGAAAATAAAAAGACTTTAATGGAGACCGTTTATTTTAATGAATATGCAATGAGTCAAATATTAAAAGAACTTTATCAAATAGAAGTAGGGCAAACTGCTTTTTTACAAGTGAAAGATAAAAATATTTTAAAAGATTTAAAAAATAAATATCTTTTATATCAATTTAAACTTGCAAATAGTTCATTATCTTCAAGCATCGATGAAAAATTTCAACAAATTGAATGGATCCTTTATTGTTTTAGTTCTTTAGCAGTTGTAACAGCCTGCTTTTTATTAGGTGTTGTTTTATATTTGATGGTCATTAAAAGAAAAAAATATTTTGCTATTTTACAAACATTGGGGGCTTCATTATGGCAGATGATAACTCTTGTTTTGTGTCAAGGCCTAGGTATTTCCTGCGCAGCATTTATAGAAGCAATGATTGTTTTAAAAAAGTTATTTATTTTTGCTAATCAGTTGATTCAAAAAAGTATTTCAGATTTGATTGATGAATTTTTCGTTATACAAAATAATGTGCTTTTAGGTGTTTTTATAGGAGTACTTATTTTAACATTATTATGTTGTTTGATCCCAATTAAAAAAGTAAAACAGATAGAAATTATAGAAGCTTTAAAGAGCTAGGAAGTTTTTTATTGCATAAAGTATGTGATGTGGTATAATAGAAAAGCAAAATCAATGAATAGGAGTACTAGCAAATCCCCTATATTTAGAGAGTCAGTGGTTGGTGAAAACTGATTATAGTATTTGTGAACTCGCCTAGGAGATGTATTTTTGAATAAAGTAAAAAATATCGTAGAACTGCGTTAAAGTTTTGAGGTGCTAGAATTTTATTCTAGAACTAAGGTGGTATCGCGTTAAAATTGGCGTCCTTAGATAAGGACGCTTTTTTATATTTAAGGAGGAAAAATTATGCCGTTCGATCACACAAAAATAGAGCCAAAATGGCAAAAATATTGGGACGAAAACAAAACATTTAAAACAGATTGTTATGATGATTCAAAACCTAAATATTATTGTATGGATATGTTCCCATATCCATCTGGAAATGGTTTACATGTAGGACATCCTGAAGGATATACTGCAACAGATATCGTATCAAGAATGAAAAGAATGCAAGGATATAATGTATTACATCCAATGGGATTTGATTCATTTGGATTACCTGCTGAACAATTTGCGATTCAAACAGGTCATCATCCTGCTGAATTTACTAAAAAGAATATTGATGTTTTTAGAAAACAAATTAAATCATTAGGATTTTCTTATGATTGGGATCGTGAAATTGCAACAAGTGATCCAGAGTATTATAAATGGACACAATGGATCTTTACAAAATTATATGATCAAGGATTAGCTTATATTGATGAAATTCCAGTTAACTGGTGTCCAGAATTAAAAGCTGTTCTTGCTAATGAAGAAGTTATTGATGGTAAAAGTGAACGCGGTGGATATCCTGTTATCCGTAAACCAATGCGTCAATGGGTTTTAAAAATTACTGAATATGCTGAAAGATTACTAGCTGATTTAGATGACTTAGATTGGCCAGAAGCAACAAAACAAATGCAACGTAATTGGATTGGAAAATCTATTGGTGCAAATGTTGATTTTAAAATTGATGGAACAAATAAAGTGTTTACTGTTTTTACAACACGCTGTGATACATTATTTGGAGCAACATACTGTGTTATGGCACCAGAACATCCATATGTTGAAGAAATTACAACAGATGCGCAAAAAGCAGATGTTGAAGCTTATAAAGAAAGTTGTGCAAGTAAATCTGACTTAGAAAGAACGGAGCTTAATAAAGATAAAACAGGTGTCTTTACTGGAGCTTATGCTATCAATCCTGTAAATGGTAAAAAAATTCCAATTTGGATTTCTGATTATGTACTTGCAAGTTATGGTACAGGAGCTATCATGGCTGTTCCAGCACATGATGATCGTGACTATGAATTTGCTAAAAAATTTGGTATTGAAATCATTCCAGTATTAGAAGGTGGAAATATCGAAGAAGAAGCTTATACAGAAGATGGTGTTCATATTAACTCTGAATGGCTAAATGGTCTTGGAAAACAAGAAGCTATTGATAAAATGGTAGATTGGTTACAAGAACATCATTGTGGACAAAAGAAAGTATCTTATAAATTAAGAGATTGGTTATTTTCAAGACAACGTTATTGGGGTGAACCAATTCCTATCGTTCATATGGAAGATGGTACAATGCGTACAGTTCCTGTAGAAGAACTTCCACTAGAATTACCAGCAACTAAAAATTTCCAACCTCATGATAGTGGTGAATCACCACTTGCTAACTGTGAAGATTGGTTAGAAGTAGAAATCGATGGACAAAAAGGGCGTCGTGAAACAAATACAATGCCTCAATGGGCTGGATCATGTTGGTATTATATTCGTTATATTGATCCACATAATAGTGAACAAATTTGTGATCCAAAATTATTAGATAAATGGTTACCAGTTGATTTATATGTAGGTGGAGCAGAACATGCGGTATTACACTTACTATATTCTCGTTTCTGGCATAAAGTTCTTTATGATTGTGGTGTTGTTAAATGTAAAGAACCATGGCAACGTTTAGTACACCAAGGTATGATTTTAGGAGATAACAACGAAAAAATGTCTAAATCAAGAGGTAACGTTGTTAACCCTGATGATATCGTTGCTAGTCATGGTGCAGATTCACTTCGTTTATACGAAATGTTCATGGGACCACTTGAAGCATCACTTCCTTGGTCAACAAATGGATTAGATGGTTCTCGTAAATGGTTAGACCGTGTTTATCGTTTAATGATTGAAACTGGTAAATTATCTGATGAAAATGATCATAGTTTAGATCGTGTATATCATCAAACAGTTAAAAAAGTTACTGATGATTTTGAAAAATTAGGTTTCAATACAGCTATTTCACAAATGATGATTTTCATTAATGAATGTTATAAAGCTGAACATGTTTATAAAGAATATGCTGAAAACTTTATTAAAATGCTTTCATGTATTGCACCTCATATCTGTGAAGAAATGTGGCAACAATTAGGACACAATGATTCAATTGCTTATGAACCATGGCCAACATATGATGAAAAAATGTTAGTTAGTGATACTGTTCAAATGGGTATCCAAGTTAATGGTAAATTAAGAGCTAAAATTGAAGTTGCTAAAGATGCAGATGATGAAGCTGTTAAAGAATTAGCATTCCAACAAGAAAACGTTAAAGCACATACTGACGGTAAAAATATCGTTAAAGTAATTGTGGTTAAAAATAAAATTGTAAACATTGTCGTTAAATAAAATATTACAAATGTTTAAGTAGAGATACGTCTCAAAAACCTTGAAAAATCAAGTTTTTTGAAAAAGTGTCTCTACTTTTTTGTGAATATATGTATTTTTTTTTGGTGACAAATAAAATCTTTATAAGAATGTCATGAAATAATGATTAAAGCTTGGAAATTGTTAAATTTTTATTGATTAAACTAACGATAGGTAGCAATATAACTAACATAAGGAAGTGAATGGATATGGGGAGGAAAGAAGAAATTATTCAGGCGACATTTATGTTAGCGTCTAAAAATGGAATAGACAATGTTTCAATGTCACAAATAGTGACGCAATTAGGGATAAAGAAACCATCATTGTATAATCATTTCCGTTCGAAGGATGAAATTGTAAAGGCAATGTATGATTATTTAAGAACACAAGCAAAAGAAAAACTAAAAATAACGGATTTTGATTATGGAAAACTTGTCAAAGATAAAAGTCTAGAAGAAGTTTTAAAATTAGCGGTTCATAATTATTGTAAGATGAGTACACAAAATGAAATGTTTTCATTTTATAAAATCATTTATTCAACACGTGCTACAAATTGTATGGCTGCCCAAATTATGTGTGAGGAAACAGAAAAAATGCTTTTAGCAACAAAAAATCTTTTTTATGCATTACAAGTTCATCAAAAAATATTTGTAAAAGACATTGATCAGGCAGCTATCTCTTTTACAATGACAATACATTCTTTGATTGATTATCAATTAGATAGGAAAAGTGCAGGAACTGGACTAGGAATGTCTATTGTCAAAAAGCTTGTAGATGTAATGAATGGAAGTATTGAGGTTGAAACAGAACTAGGTAAGGAAACGAAATTTACCCTAGTTTTACAACATAAGGTTGCTGATAATAATTTATTTTTAACAAAGACAGATATGTCTTTAGTTGATGAACAACAAATTTTACAAGGGAAACACGTTTTATTGGCTGAAGATAATGATTTGAATGCAGAAATAGCGATAATGATTTTAGAAGATATGGGATTAATAGTTGAACGTGTTGAAGATGGGATTCAATGTGTGGCTAAAATGGAACAAATGCCTGCTAAAAGCTATGGTTTGATTTTAATGGATGTTCAAATGCCTCATATGGATGGTTATAAAGCAACGGAAACAATTAGAGAATTATCTGATGAAGGAAAGGCTCATATTCCAATTGTTGCTTTAACTGCTAATGCTTTTGAAGAAGATAGAAAAATGGCAATTTCAAAAGGAATGAATGATCATATTGCTAAACCGATTGATGTAAAAAAGGTTGAGGAAGTTATTATTTCTGTTTTAAAATAATATTTTCAATAAAAAGAAAAAGGGTGTTATTTATCTAAAATCACATATTCTTCTCTTTTTTAGATATATTCATTGAATTTTTCTGCTTCTTTTTTTAAAATAAAACCATATCGAGGAGAAAAACATGCAAAATAGTAAAATAACAATGAAAGAACTTTTATATAAAATGGCTTGTTATCAAGAACTATATCCAAATGTACATCTTTTTGAAAAAACAGATTTAAATCAAATGAACTCTAATTTTTTAAGCAATACAATAGAAGCATTTCGTTTAAAAAAAGATTGTACAAAATTAGAATATTGCAAAGATAAACTTTATCATGTCATTTCTAAATACTATGTTGTAGATCAAAAAGAATATGTAATGGAAATTATTTGTTGTTTAGACGAACAACTAGAGTTATCGCGACAAGAAAATAGCAATCTTATTTTAAAGTATTTGGGTAAACACGATGATTTTTATTTAGATGTATTAACAGGTGCTTATAATAGACGTTTTTATGAAGAAAAAATAAAACATCAAACAACTCCTGCAGGAATTGTTATGCTCGATGTGGATGATTTTAAGATTTATAATGATACATTTAGTCATGATTTCGGAGATAGGGTTCTTAAAATGATTGTTGAACATATTAAGAATTCACTTAGAAATCAAGACAAACTTATTCGCTATGGTGGAGATGAATTCATTATTTATTTGCCAAATATTGAAAAAGAAGATCTTTATTTAATTATGCAAAATATTTTAAAAAATATTCATCACGCAACAATCAAAGGGTATGAAAGTGTTCAATTTTCTATGAGTGCAGGGATTACAATGTATCAAACAGGGACAATTGAAGAAGCAGTTTCTTTGGCAGATCATTTATTATACCATGCTAAAAGAAAAAAGAATTGTATATTTACAGAATTAGATCATCAGTATTATTCTGATAGAAATGATACTAAACAAGCAATTCTTATTGTTGATGATTCTGAGTTAAATCGTGCAATTCTTTATGAAATATTAAAAGATGATTTTTATTTATTGGAAGCTACAAATGGGCAAGAATGTATTGACTATATTAAACAATATGGTTCGGGAATTTCTTTGATTTTATTGGATATTATTATGCCTGAAATTGATGGCTTTGATGTTTTACAATGGATGGAACAAGAAAAATGGTTAGATGATATACCTGTTATTTTAATTTCAAGTGAAGATTCAGCAAATATCATTAATAAAGGTTTTGTGATGGGAGCATCTGATTACATTAAAAGACCTTTTGATTATCGAATTGTTTATCGACGTGTTTATAATATAATTAAACTCTACGCTAAACAAAAAAGATTAATGGATTTATTAAAAAAACAAGTAGAAAAGAACTAAACGTTATTAATGATTTTATCGTATTGAATTTGGAAAATATATTTGATTTTTATCATAATGTTTTTATGGACAGGATAAACATCACAGTGGTCAAACTTTAAGGTTTATCCTTTTTTCTGTAAATTATTTTGATTTTAAGAAGATGATATAACATTTGTGAAAATAATAAAATAGTTAAAAAGTTGATAACCAACAGAAAAAGCCAAAAGTTGATTTCCTGAGTTATTTGTAGCTCAAGAAATCCTCAAGTTTTTCAATTAATTGAATTATAGCGATACTATAATTTTTTTTATTAAAATCTTTGTTTAAATATGGTAAAATATTTTAAAGGAAGTTGGTGACGATATGAAAAGAAAAGCAATTTATAAACTTTCTTTTAAAGAATATTTAAAAGCAATGATGCTTTTTATTGTTTTTATAATGATTTGTTCTATTTCGTTTTTCTTTTATATAAAAAAAGATATAGAAAATGAATCTGTTAATAAAGTGGTTGTTAATACAAAAAAACAAACTGAAAGTTTAAAACAGTATATAGATATTCAATATCGATATCTTGAAGGTGTTGGTAATCATATAAGCCAGCAAGATTTATTTTGCGAAGATAATATAAATTTAATTCATTCCATTAAAGAATATACAAAATTAGAAAATGTTGGAATTATTGATAAAAATGGAGAAAGTCATTATGATAATGGTGCCGTAAAGAATGTAAGTCATCGTGAATATTTTCAAGAAGCACTAAAGGGAAATAGAGTCTTAAGTGCTCCACTTGAAAGTGTTATTGCAGGAAAGACACGTGTTATTATAGCGGTACCTATTTATGATCAACAAAAAGAAATTGTAGGAGTTATAGGTGGTAGCTATGATATCGGGGATCTAAATAAAATTGTTTTTAGAGGTATTTATGATGGAAAAGGATCGGCCTTTCTTGTTTCTAAAGAAGGGCAGTTGATTACTTATGATAATGCTGTTAAAAATAAAGATTTTTTAGCTTCTGAAAGTATTTATAGTTATTTTGCTGAATACAATGTTTTATCTCCGGATGATCTTCAAAGTTTAAAACAAAAATTGATTAAACAAGAAAAAGGTTATATGACTTTAAATAATAATAATAAAACATCTTATATGGCTTATTATCCATTAAAAATCAATGATTGGATCATGTGTTATAACATTGATACAGATGTAGCACAGGAATCTTATACATTTATCATTTATGCTGAATATTTACTTTTTGCTTTATTTGTTTTTGCGTTAGTGATTTTGTTATTTACAATTTATAAAGTAAACAATAAACATCAAAAAAGATTATTAGAATTTGCACGTATCGATGCATTAACAGGTATAAAAAATAAGGAAACATTACAAAATGAAATTAGTACATATTTAAAAAATGATTCTTCTCAACCATTAGGGGCACTTTTTATGATCGATGTTGATAATTTTAAAACAGTAAATGATTTAAATGGCCATGTTATTGGTGATGAAGTTTTAAAAAACTTTGGCTCAATTTTAAAAGAGTCTTTTACAATAGAGGATATTGTAGGGCGTGCAGGTGGTGATGAATTTATTGTTTTTGTTAAAGATATTCAAGAGCATGGAAATGCGATAAATAAAGCCCAAGAAATATGTCAAAAGATAAGAAATATTGAAATTGACAATTTTAAAGGAACAATTTCTTGTAGTATTGGGATTGCCTTTTATCCTGAACATGGAACAACATTTAAAGACTTGTATAATTTAGCTGATCAGGCTTTGTATCAAACAAAGAATCAAGGTAGAAATGGTTATACATGTTATACAAAATAATAAATTATAGATAAAAACTATCAAATTGATAATTTTTATCTATTTTTATTTATATAAGTAGAAATGTATACTGTAGAACGAAGGGAGAGAAGAAATGAAAAAATCTTATGTATATTTATTGACAACATTTATGTTATGGGGAAGTTTATATGTTGTCAGCCAATTTGTTTTAGGAAAGATTCCTACGTTTACAGTAGCAATGTTTCGCTATTTAATTGCTTTTATAGCACTAAGTTTAATCTCGTTAAAAAGTGAAAAAGAAAAAATAGAAAAAAGTGATTATAAATATTTCTTTATTATGGGATTTATTGGTTATTTTATTTCTGTTGATTGTCAACTTTTAGGAACTAAGATTGCCGGTGGATCAATGGCTTCACTTATTAATTCATTAAATCCAGTGATTATTAGTGTGATGGCCATGATTATTTTAAATGAAAAATTAGAAATGAATAAAATTGTTGGTATTGTATTATCGTTGGCTGGGGTTTATATGATTATAGGTACAGGAGCTAATATTCAGTTTTTAGGAGTTCTTATTTCTTTTATTGCAGTTATTGGTTGGGCTTTTATGTCTGTTATTTCAAGAAAGATTTCTAATAAATATAGTGCATTAACACTTACAAAAGTATCAATGTTGATTGCAACAATTTGTAATATCCCCGTGTCATTTTTAGAAGTACAAATGACACATCCTCCTATTCAAGTAGATTTAGGTGCTGTTTTAGGACTTGTTTATATGGGAGTTGTTTGTACGGCATTTACGAATATTTTATGGAATAAAAGTTTATCATTATTGCCTGCTAATACTTGTAGTGCTTTTTATCCAATTCAAACATTAACTTCTTCATTTTTAGGAGTTGTTGTTTTTCATGATGTTTTGACAACTTCATTTGTATTGGGATCAGCTTTTATTATCGTTGGTGTTTTAATTAGCTTATTATTTAAAAAACGTACTCGAAAAGAAAAAGAAGTCCTAGTATAATCATATTAGGTGATACACATGAATTTATATCAATTACGTTATTTTACAACATTAGCACAAGAAGAACATTATACAAAAGCAGCTTTAAAATTACATATAACTCAACCGAGTTTAACGCATGCCATTCATTTATTGGAAGATGAACTAGATGTTGCGTTGTTTGAAAAAAAGGGAAGAAATGTTGTTCTAACAAAGTATGGAAAACTTTTTTTAAAAGAAATCGAGCCAATTCTTAATCGTTTAGATGATTCTATAGAAAATATTAAACAAATTTCAAAAGGAAAAGAAACTTTAAATATTGGTTTTGTAAGAAGACTAGGGATGAGCTATATTCCCCAACTAATTTCTTCTTTTCAAAATGAAAATGTGACCTTTCAATGCCATAGTGGTTTTTCTTATGATCTTATTCATGATTTAAAGAAAAATGATTTAGATATTGTTTTTTGTTCCTATGTAGATGATCAAGATATATTTTTTAAACCTGTTATAACACAAGAGTTTTATGTAATCGTCAGTCTTAATCATCCACTTGCTAAAAATGATGAAATTGATTTAAAACAAATAGAAGATCTACCTTTTATTACTTTTACTAAAAATAGTGGAATTCGTCCAATGATCGATCATCTTTTAGAAAAGGCAAAAATACATCCTCATATATCAATGGAATTAGAGGAAGATGAAGTCGTTGGTGGTTTTGTAGGTCATGATTTAGGGGTAGCGATTATTCCTGATATGGCAGTTTATGATTTGTTGCCAATCAAAAAAATAAAAATTAAAGATATAGATGAAAAACAAACATTTTATATGGCTTATTTAAAGAATACGCAAAAATCTAAAGCATTTCTTGAATTTATTGAGCATGTAAATTGTGATGTATTGTAGAAAAACAAGTCTTTTTTCTAAAATGGAAAGAGGTTTTTTTTAATTGATTAAAAATGATACACTATCATTTGTAGTAGAGAAAGTCGTATGGAATATAAACTAATAGCTTTTGATATGGATTGAACATTATTAAATTCTAATAAACAAATTTCAAAGAAAACCCAAGAAGCAATTGCTAGAGCAGTTGCGCATAATAAAATTGTGATTTTAAATACAGAAAGAAACCCTGCAAAGCTTGAAAAATTTTATGATATTTTACCAGGTGTTCGTTATTTAAATTGTATCTCAGGCGCACTTGTTTATGATTTAAAAGAAAAGAAAGCCTTATATCAAAAAAGTTTTAATGAAGATATTTTGAAAAAATATTAGAGATTGCGGTAAAGGAAGATGATTTTATTCATTTTTTAACAGAAAAAACTTTTGATCAAAAAGGAAAAGTTGAAAGAATATCATATGGGAATTTATCAAGAAATGTATGAACGTGTAACGATTCAAAAAGATAATCTTGTTAAATTTTATTTAGATAACCCATTTCCTGTTTATAAATTAAATCTTTATCATCAAACTCCTAAATCTAGAGAAAGAACTTATAAACGTATTCAAGAAGTTCATTTAGATGTTGAAATGTCTCTTGCTGAAGAAACATCTTTAGAAATTACTTGTAAAAATATTAATAAAGGAAATGGTTTAAAACATTTATGCCAAGTTTTAAATTTATCAATTGAACAAACAATTGTGGTAGGAGATGCAGGTAATGACGTTGAAGCTTTAAAAGTAACAGGACTTGCGGTCGTGATGGATAATGCGATTGATGAAATTAAACAATATGGTGATGTATTGTAAGTGATTGTGATCATGATGGATGTAAAGAAGCAATTGAAAAATATTTATTAAAAGAGTAACGGAAGTTACTTTTTTTATGATAGGATAAAAACAAAGGAAGTGTTTAAGATGTTTAAAAAACAAAATAACATGACGGTCATGGATTTTACAGGAATTTATGAAAATGAAAAGTTTTATAAACATAAAAATATTAGATGGCTTGATTTACGTGAATTACAAGGTGTTTATGGTTATTGTAGTCAAGAAGCAAGAAGAACAATAGAAGCTAAAATAAGTAATCTATCTCCTGAAGGTATACATTTTATAGATTCTGGTAATTTTCATTATGTTAGTGAGTTTTGGATAGAAAAAATGAAACATGATTTTATTTTAGTTGTTTTTGATCATCATAGTGATATGATGCAACCGATGTTTGATGATATTTTAAGCTGTGGATCTTGGATTTTAAATAGTTTAGAAAATAATAAATATTTAAAAAAAGTGATTTTAATAGGTATTGATGAAAAACAGGTTTCATTGATTAAACGTCAAGATAAGGTTCTCTATTTAACAGATGATGATTTAGAAAATAGAGAAGTGTGGAAAAAAGTTGATGATTTATTACGTCAATATCCTTTATATATTTCAATTGATAAAGATGTTTTGAGTCAAAATGTTATTCAAACAGATTGGGATCAAGGTTCTATGCAACTCATGGAATTTAAAATATTACTCGCTTATTTATTTAAAAACAGTCAAACAATTGGAATTGATATTTGTGGAGAATGTGCTAATGAAGTAGGACAATTAAATGAAATTAAAGAAGATGATGCTTTTAATGAAAAAATACTTTCCTTTTTAAAAAAAGAAGAGGATTAAGTAAAAAGTCTTAATCCTCTTTTAAAGTATTATGAAACATATTTAAAAGTAATTCTACAAAGATTACAACAATCGATTGTAAATCAACAATTGATTGTTTTGATAAAGTATATCCTGGAAGAATAAGTGTATTTTCAATCAATAATTTAGGCTTTGGATTTAAAGTAATCATATACGTATTTTTAGAGGCGTTTGTAAGGTCAAAAAAACGAGAAACATTATTTTGATTACCTTCAATAGAAAAATAAATCAAAAGGTCATTTTCATGAATTGTATTATAAAGATGACTTGCTTGCATATAATCATAAGCAAAATAAGTATTAATACCTAAATCTTGTAATCCTAAAACTAAATGTTTTGCTGGTAAAGATGAATAATGAACACCAATGATATAGATGTTTTTGGTGTTTTTTATTTGTTTAATAAGTTGGTTGAGCTTATTTTGATCAATGTTATTGAATTGACGAATGACTGATAAATATTTAGATGTTAATTCATCAAATAGATTTTCAGGATTTACTTCAACATGTTCTTGATGCAAATAATGAAGCATGTCAAAACGAAAATCTTTATAACCTTTATAACCTAAAACTTGACAAAATCTTAAAATTCCAGAAGTTGAAACCTGGCATAGTTCAGCAATTTTAGTAATCGTCGCTGTTTCAATAGCTGTAGGGTTTTGAACAATATAATCGTAAACTTTACGTTCTGTTTTAGAAAAATCATTTTTATGTAAGTGGATGGTTTCCATTAAGTTCATATTCTCACCTCATGTTTATTTTATATAAAAATGATAAAATTGTCAAAATAATATGTAACTATTGACAAAAGAGAATAATAAGATTATGATTTGTTTGTAAAAATTATCAAAACAAAATGTAAAAAGTAACAAGGAGACTATTATGAAACAATTACCAGAAGGATTTTTATGGGGTGGCGCAACTGCTGATTTCCAATATGAAGGAGGATTCAATGAAGGAGGAAGAGGACTTTTATCACATGACTTTGAAACAGATGGATCAATGGAAAATCCAAGACATCATACATTTCAAATGCCTGATGGAACAATTTTAAAACCAAGAAGTTCATTTTTCTATGCTGATCCTGTTCCTAATGAAGCAAAGCCCGTTTTTTTAGATGATGAATATTATCCAAGTCATCAAGCGGTTGATTTTTATCATCATTATAAAGAAGATATTGCTTTAATGGCAGAAATGGGATTTAATGTTTTCCGTTTTAGTATTTGTTGGAGTCGTATTTATCCTTTAGGGGATGAAGAAACACCTAATGAAGAAGGATTAAAATTTTATGATGAAGTTATTTCGGAACTTGAAAAACATCATATGGAACCACTTATTACTATTTGTCATGATGAAATGCCAATGCATTTAGCTTTAAAATATGGTGGATGGTCAAATCGTTATGTTATTGATTGTTATGTAAAATATTGTAAAACACTCTTTGAAAGATATGGAAAACGTTGTAAATATTGGTTGACATTTAATGAAATCAATGCTGTTAGAGGATTTGGGCCATGTGGAACAAAAGAAAGTGATGGAAAAGTGAGATATCAAGCAGATCATCATATGTTTGTTGCTAGTGCTAAAGCTGTTATTTTAGGACATCAAATGATGCCAGGTAGCATGTTTGGAACAATGTATGCAATGAGTGAACTTTATCCAGCAACGTGTAAACCAGAAGATATGTTTAAACGTCTTCAAGCAAGAAGAGAAAACTGGTATTTTATTGATACGATGGCAAGAGGTTATTATCATCCTTATGCTAAAAGTGTGTGGAAACATCATGGCTTTGATTCATTAGAAATCACAGAAGAAGATAAAGAAATTTTAAAAGAAGGACAATTAGACTTTGTTTCATTTTCTTATTATCGTTCAAATACAGTAAAAAAAGATGATCCATGGTTTAATGTTGGAGGTTCTTCAAATCCTTATTTAGAAAATACACCTTGGGGATGGCCTGTTGATCCACTTGGGCTTAGACATTGTATGAATGAAATTTATGATCGTATTCAAAAACCAATTTTTATCGTAGAAAATGGTATGGGAGCTATTGATCAAGCAGATGAAAATGGATATGTTGAAGATGATTATCGTATTGATTACTTACAAAAACATTTATCAGCTATGGCTGATGCGATTAATGAAGATGGTGTTGAATGTTTAGGATATACGATGTGGGCACCAATTGATCTTGTTTCTTTATCAACTGGAGAAATGAAAAAACGTTATGGATTTATTTATGTTGATATGGATGATAAAGGAAATGGAACTTTAAAACGTACAAAGAAAAAATCATTTAATTGGATGAAACATATTATTGAAACAAATGGGAAAGCCCTTGATGAAAAGCTCTAGCAATCAGCTAGAGTTCTTTTCATTATTGACACTTCTTTATAATTCCTATAATATTAGTAGGAAAAGAGAGGTACCTTATGATTTATTTAGACTATGCAGCCAATACACCAATAGAAAAAGAAGTACTTGATACGTATTATCAAGCAACCATGAAATATTTTGCTAATCCTAATGCAAGTCATACACTAGGATTACAAGCGAAAGAAGTTATTGATCAAACAACAAAGCACATTGCTGAACAATTACATGTCTTACCTGAAGAAATCATTTATACATCAGGAGCTAGTGAAGCCAATAACCTTGCAATCAAAGGTATTTTAGAAAGATATAAACATCGAGGTAAACATGTTTTAATTTCACCTTTAGAACATAATTCAATTTTATCAAGTCTTACAAAAATGCAAGAAAATGGTTTTATTGTTGAAATGATTCCTTTAAAAGAAGATGGACAAGTCAATGTTGAAAAAATGAAATCAATGATTCAAGAAGATACGATTTTAGTAAGTGTTTGTAGTGTGGATAGTGAACTTGGAATTAGACAACCGATTGAAGAAATTGGAGAAGTTTTAAAAGATTATAAATATTGTTTTTTTCATAGTGATGCTTCTCAAGCAATTGGTAAAGTAGCTATTGATTATCAAAATGTTGATTTGATTACTATTGCACCTCATAAGTTTTATGGTATGTTAGGAACAGGTATGTTAATTAAAAAGAAAAAAGTTGGTTTAAAAACACAAATTGATGGGGGAGGAAAGTCAACAACTGTTTTTAGAAGTGGAACGCCTGAACTGGCACATATTGTATCGATTGAAAAAGCTTTAGAGATTGCTCTTTCCAAACAACAAGAACGAGAAACTTATGTAAAATCGATCAATCATCAAATGCTTGAACAATTAAAACAATATAATCAAGTGTTAATAAATCATACAAAATATTCTTTACCTCATGTTATTAATATTTCCTTAAAAGGAATGAAAGCTACAAAATTTGTACAAATGCTCGATCAACAAGGTATCTATATTTCTACTAAAACTTCATGTTGTCCTGTAGAAACACCTTCTAAAATGGTTTATGCGCTTTATCAAGATCGTCAAAGAGCGATGTCTTCTTTTAGAACTAGTTTATCGCATTTAACAACAGAAAAAGAAGTTCAAGATTTTCTAAAAATCTTTGATCAATGTTACAAGGAGTGCTTTGGAAATGGAAAAATATAAAGAAATAGAAAGAAGTATCATAAAAACATATCGTAAAGAAATTTGGTCTAAATTTATAAAAGCTGTTAAAAATTATCAACTTATCCAAGAAAATGATAAAATTATGGTTTGTATTAGCGGTGGAAAAGATTCTTTTTTAATGGCTAAGTGTATTCAAGAATTACAAAGACATGGGTGTGTTCCTTTTGAAGCTCATTATGTTGTGATGGATCCAGGATATAACAGTTATAATCGTGATTTTATTGAAGATAATGCAGATTTATTGAATGTACCTATTGAAATCTTTGAAAGTAATATTTTTGATGTGATTTCAACAGTTGATAAAAGTCCATGTTATTTATGTGCAAAGATGAGAAGAGGCTATCTTTATAGTAAAGCACAAGAGTTAGGATGTAATAAAATTGCTTTAGGACATCACTTTGATGATGTGATTGAAACAACACTTCTTTCGATGTTTTATGGCTCTGAAATCAAAACGATGATGCCTAAATTACATAGTGAAAACTTTGAGGGATTAGAGCTTATTCGCCCTTTATATTTAGTAAAAGAAGAAAGTATTATTTCTTGGCGTAAACATAATGATTTGACTTTTATCAATTGTGCATGTCGTTTTACTGAAGGATGTTCTTTAATTAATGATGGAACAAGTAAAAGAAAAGAAGTCAAAGAACTCATTAAAACAATGAAACAAGTAAACCTAAATGTTGATCAAAATATTTTTAAAGCTTTAGATAATGTTAATTTAGATTGTATTTTAGGAACGAAAAAGGATAAAGTTTACCATAGCTTTTTAGAGAATTATGAAAAATAAAGAAATTATAAAAAAAGCTTTTGAAAAATCGATACCTATTATGTGTAGTTATCTTTTTGTATCGATTGCTTATGGAGTGATGATGAACGAAGCGGGCTTTGCTTGGTATGTAGCATTACTTGTGAGTTTTTTGATTTATACGGGTGCTTTTCAATTTCTTTTGATTACTTTATTAAGTGGGGGAACTTCTTTACTTACAATTGGTGTTACAGCTCTTTTAATGAATAGCCGACAACTTTTTTATAGTTTATCTTTTATAGATGTTTTTAATAAAATGAAGCAAAAATGGTATATGATTTTTACCATGACTGATGAAACTTATGCGGTTAATTGTAATCTAGAAGATCAAGATAAAGAACAAGTTATGTTTTATGTTGCGCTTTTTTCAAGATGTTATTGGCTTATTGGAACTGTTTTAGGAGCGGTACTTGGTAATTTGATTCCGTTTGATTTAACAGGAATTGATTTTTGTATGACAGCCTTGTTTATTATTATTTTTATGGATCAATTAGAGAAAAATAAAGATCATTTTCCTGCTGTTGTAGGAATTGTTATCGCTATTATTTGTTTGATTGTTTTTGGCAGTCAAAACTTTATGTTACCTTCATTGATTATTTCTTCAATGATTTTACTTGTTAAACAAGGAGGGACATCTTATGAATAGTTATGTACTTTCAGCAATTATTCTTTCTGCTTTAATTACTTTTTTATTAAGAGCTTTTCCTTTTCTTTTATTTAAAGAAAAAGAACTTCCTAAATGGTTAGAAAAACTAGAAAAGCATTTACCAATGACTATTATGGCAGTTCTTATTGTTTATTGTCTAAAAGATTTAAAAACGCAATTAACAACACTTTTTATTCCTTATCTTTTAGCGTGTTTAACAGTTGTTTTTACTTATAAATGGAAAAAGAATACTTTTTTAAGTATTATTTTATCAACTCTTGTTTACATGATTTTTATCCGTCTATAGTTTGTTAAAAATATCACAAGCTATAGATTTTTTGCTTTGATAGTGCTATAATTATATTAACGCTTAAAAATTGTATTTAAGGAGGAAATGTAAATGGGATTTTTAACAGGTAAAACAGCAATTATTACAGGAGCAGGACGTGCTGTCTTAGAAGATGGAAGCTGTGGTTCTATTGGTTATGGAATTGCGACAGCTTATGCTAAAGAAGGAGCAAATCTTGTCATTACAGGACGTAATGTTAAAAAATTAGAAGCTGCTAAAGAAGAATTAGAAAGATTATATGGTATCAAAGTTTTAACAGTTCAAGCAGATGTCAATGCTGGTGCTGATAATGAAGCCGTTGTCAACAATGTTGTTAAACAAGCAATGGATACTTATGGAAGAATCGATGTTTTGATCAATAATGCGCAAGCATCAGCATCAGGGGTAACATTAGCTGATCATACAACAGAACAATTTGATTTAGCAATGTATTCAGGACTCTATGCAGCCTTCTATTATATGAAAGCATGTTATCCATATTTAAAAGAAACAAAAGGATCAGTTGTCAACTTTGCTTCAGGAGCAGGATTATTTGGAAACTATGGACAATGTTCATATGCTGCTGCCAAAGAAGGAATCCGTGGATTAACACGTGTAGCTGCTAATGAATGGGCAAAAGATGGAATCAATGTCAATGTGGTATGTCCTTTAGCTTGGACGGCACAATTAGAACAATTTGAAAAAGCATATCCAGAAGCCTTCAAAGCAAATGTTAAAACACCACCAATGGGACATTTTGGAAATAATGAATTAGAAATTGGACGTGTCTGTGTACAACTTGCTAATCCTGATTTTAAATATATGACAGGAGAAACACTTACATTAGAAGGTGGACTTGGTTTAAGACCTTAATAATTAATCACTCTTAGGAGTGATTTTTTTATGTATTCTTTTATAATGAATATATAGGAAAGAAGGAATGGTTATGAAGTATGCATTAATTAATGGAAAAATTTTAAATGGTCATCAGGATATGGAAGTAGAAACAGGGAAAGCAATTTTTATTGAAAATGAAAAAATTGTTGCTATTGAACCTTATCGTAATTTAGATAAATCTTATCAAATTATTGATTTACAAGGAAAATATATTTTACCAGGACTCATCAACATGCATGTTCATCTTGCAGGAAATGGTAAACCACAAAAGAAACAAAAAGATAATGAAAAGACAGTTAAAATGTTGATGTCTAATCCATTATCACGAAAAATTACGTATAAAGTGGTTTCTAATTTCGCTAAGATCGAATTAATGAGTGGGGTAACAACAATTCGTACAGTTGGAGGAATTGCTCATTATGATTCTAAATTAAGAGATGAAATTTTAAAAGGAAAAGTTATCGGTCCAAGAATTGTTGCCAGCAATGAGGGAATTTCTGTTCCTCATGGTCATATGGCAGGATCAGTCGCCATTGCTGCCCATAATAATGAAGAAGCTCTAGCTTTAGTGGATAAAGCAAAAAGTCAAAATGTTGATTTGATTAAACTTATGATTACTGGTGGGGTTTTAGATGCAAAAGAAAAAGGTGTGCCTGGCGAATTAAAAATGCCTCCTGAAATGGTAAAAGCTGTTTGTGATAGAGCGCATCAACTTGGTTATAAAGTAGCTGCTCATGTTGAATCATCTGAAGGGGTACGAGTAGCTTTAGAAAATGGTGTTGATTCGATTGAACATGGAGCAAAATTAGATGATGAAATGATTGCTTTATTTAAAGAAAAGAAGGCTTTTTTATGTACGACGATTTCACCAGCACTTCCGTTTGCGTTGTTTGATCCAAGTATTTCCAATGTTTCAGAAATAGAAAAATACAATGGTGAACTCGTTTTCAATGGTATTATTGATTGTGCAAAGCAAGCATTAGAAAATGATATACCTGTTGTTTTAGGAAATGATGTAGGATGTCCATGGGTGAGTCAATATGACTTCTGGCGAGAACTTTATTATTTCCATAAATATATTGGTGTTTCTAATTGTTTTGCTTTATATACAGCAACATCACTTGCTTCTAAATACGCTGGTCTTGAAAATATTACAGGAAGTATTGATGTTGGTAAGGATGCAGATATGATTGTTGTAAGGGAAAATCCTTTAGATGATTTAAAAGCTTTAAGATATGTTGAAAAAGTATTTACACGTGGTAAATTAATTGATCATCCAAAGGTAAAAATCAATAAAACAGTAGAAACAGAATTAGATAAGTATTTATAAGGAGTTAACTATGAACAAAAATTTTTTCTTTTTTGACATTGATGGAACATTAGCGGTAGGAACACCAGGAAGACAATATATTCCTGAATCCACAAAAAAAGCGATTCGCATGTTAAAAGAACAAGGTCATTTTGTGGCTATTGCCACAGGAAGAAGTTATGCAATGGCAGTTGATCATATGAGAAGTCTAGGTTTTGAAAATATGGTGAGTGATGGTGGTAATGGAATTACCATCAACAATGAACTTATTACCATTAAACCATTAGATTATCAAAAATGTATAGACTTAATAGATGAATGTAAAGAAAAAGGGTTTATTTGGGCTATTTCACCAGATAATAAAACAAGAAGATTGGCACCGGATTCTCGCTTTTATGATTTTACACACGATGTTTATATGGATACTGAGGTTGTAGATGGTCTTGATCCTAGAAATTATGATCAAATCTTTAAAGTTTATGTGGCTTGTTTTGCACCTGAAGAACAAAAATTAGAAACACTAAAAGAATTACCTTGGTGTCGTTTCCATAAAGAATATTTATTTGTAGAACCAGGTGATAAATCAGTTGGTATTAAAATGATGGTTGATCATTTTAAGGGTAATTATAAAGATGTTGTTGTCTTTGGTGATGAAAAAAATGATTTAAGTATGTTTAGAGACGAATGGACAAGTATTGCGATGGGAAATGCTATTGATGAATTAAAAGAAAAAGCAACTTATGTAACGACACCATGTGATCAAGATGGTATTTATAATGCTTGTGTACATTTTGGGTGGATCCAAGAATAATTTCATTTTTTCTAAAAAAGTTGAAAAACTTCAAGAGTTTGTGACACATTTATTTATGGGACCTTTTGAAAAGTTAGAAAAGATATTTAATTTAAATAGAAGTTTTGATATGTGGCTCATTGAGAAAGTTTTTCATATTGTTGGTCATAAAGATCGAAAACAATATCTTCAATATCCTGCAACTTTTTGTAATGTATCAAAGCCTTATGATAAAGAAAATCACGTGGCAAGGTATCATTTTTTACAATGTCCTAATGCCGAGTTTGCGAAGAAATATAATTTAATGCATGTACTTCTACTATTTTGTAATGATGATTATTGGGGAATCAGCCAACTTCATGGAATACTTATTCATCAAGGAACTTGTGGAAACTGTGATAAGTGTGATTATTGTATTGTTGGTAGTAAAAGTCCAATGACAAAGAAATACGAAATAGTAAAAGATGAAAACGGATTTTTAGTGAGTCAAAAGATTTAATGATATGTTGGAGGAAAATCATGGAAAAATTATTTTTTGATACAGAAAAAGATGGTTTCTATGGGACTTATTATATAAACCCCAAGGAATCTCATTGTGCAATGATTGGAATGTTTGGGGATGATCCTAATGATTATATGGCAAAGTGTGGTGCTAAATGGCTTCATAAAAATGGTGTTAATGTTCTTTGCATGTCACCGGGTAAGAAAGATTATAGTCATGTCAATTATCCGTTAGAAAGAATAGAAACAGCGATTCAATGGTTAAAAAATAACGGAAATAAAAAAATTGGTATTGTAGGAATGAGTACAACGGGGATGGATGCACTTGTGGCTGCTTCATTTTTTTCGGATATTACTTTGACCTTTGCACTTACACCAAGTGATTTTATATGGCAAGGATTTGAACAAGGAAATAAAGATGGTTGTAAAGAATGGCCAATTCCCGGTGCATCAACACTTTCTTGGAAAGGGCAACCTTTAGCGTATATGCCATTTGTGTATGAACATCCAATTTATTGGCAAAAGGTTGAAGAAGAAACAAAAGGTTCTGGAGATATTGAACGAAGCACATGTTTATTCATTGATTCTGAAAAAGCAAGAGAACATACAGAGGAAGAAATGATTAAAGTTGAAAATATAAAAGGAAGCTTATTTCTTGTTGGGGCAGATGATGATTCTTTCTGGGAAACAGGAAAATATATTCGACGTATGGATCAACGTTTAAAAACACATCCTCACAGTTGTGAGTATACAACGCTTGTTTATGAACATGGAACACATTTTGTTTTACCGGAATCTTTACTTCGTAAAGCTTTACCGATAGGGCTTAAATTTGTTTTACGTTTTATTTTTAAAGCGGCTAAAGATTATCCTAATGAATGTGAAGCAACAAGAAAAGATATTGATGAAAAACTTTCAAATTCTTTAGAAAAATGGTGTAAAGAATAAAATTAAATGATGAGAATACGGAGTATATAGCTCCGTATTTTTTAAACTATGAAATTTAATAGTTACTAAAAAAAAGAACACCTTTAATTTATAATTTAAAAAAAGAGATTTAAGGTGATTTTTAGATGGCAAAATATAAGAAAAAATTAGATGACGATATACGTTGTCCTCTTGAATATGGACTTACCTTATTTGGTGGAAAATGGCGTTCACGTATTATCTGTGTATTATTCGCTCATAAAAAATTACGATATAGTGAAATTCGCAAAGAAATGTATAATATTACAGATGCAGTACTGGCATCAACGTTAAAAGATTTAATAGAAGATGGTCTTATTGGTTGAAAATCTTATGATGAAATTCCACTAAGGATCGAGTATTCTTTAACGGAAAAGGAGGTATCTGTTGTTCCAATTCTACAAAGTATTTGTAAGTGGTCAGGAATTTTTTATAAAGAAGATAATGAAAATGAAATGGTTCAATGTCAAAAATGTGATCACCATGGATAGGAGAAAGTATGTTAAAATATACAGAAGAAAAAATATTTACACAAGAACAAGTACAACAATTATTTTTATCAATTAACTGGGTTTCTGGAAATTATCCTAAACGCTTATGAATTCTTCAACGGTACTTACTGTACGGAATGGTGATTTTCTTGTTGGGCTTATAAGAGTGTTGGATGATACGGAAATGTTAGCGCAGATCCATTATGTTCTTGTTCATCCTGACTATCAACGAAAGGAAATTGCAAGTAAAATGATTGGCTATATTAAGGAAAAATATAAAGATTTTATGTATCTTGAAGTGATGCCAGAAAATAAAAATAATATGTTGTTTTATAAGAAAAATGGCTTTACGTTAATGGAAAATGGAATAGCAATGCAAATATGCAATGATATTCATGAATAGAATTAATAATGAAGAGAAAATACTTTTTAAAGTAGAGTACTCTTCATGTTTTTTGTTTATAATTAAAAGTATAGAAAAGGTTGACTCTCCCCTTAGGGGATAATCTATCATATAAAACAGAAAGGAATGTAACAATGTTAAAAATTGGTGAATTTTCAAAACTATCATATTTAACAATCAAAGCATTGCGCTTTTATGAAAAAGAGGGTCTTTTAATTCCTCAAAAAGTAGATCAGAAAACAGGTTATCGTTTTTATAAGACAAGTCAATTAACCGATGCAGCAATGATTAAGTCCTATAGACAATTAGGACTAACGATTGAAGAAATTAAAGAAATCTACAGTGGGGCAGATAAAAAGAAAATACTTATTTCTAAAGCAAAGATGTTAGAAAATCAAAAAAAAGACATTGAAGCATGTCTTTCTATCATTAATCATATTTTGGAAAGTGATGAAATGAGCTATCAAGTAACTGTAAAAGAAATACCTGAAACAATTGTTTATTATAGTGAAGTGAAAGTGAAAAAATACTCAGATATGATGAAAGTTATTCCAAGTCTAAAAAAAGAATGTCTAGAACTGAATCCAAAAATAAAATGTACAAAACCACCTTATGAGTTTTGTGAATATTTAGATAAAGAACATAAGGAAACAGATATCATGATTTGCCGTTATGAGGCAGTAGAAAGCATCGGGAAAGAAAGTGCTCGAATTAAATTTAAAAAACTTCCAGCTACAAAGGCATTAAGTCTTTTTTATAAAGGTGCCTATGATGAAATTGGTGAAGCATATAGTTTTCTTATGAAATGTGTAGAAGATAATGATTATCATGTAAGTGGTCTTGCTAGAGAATGTTATATTGATGGTATTTGGAATAAAAAATCGGTTGATGAATGGCTCACAGAAATTCAACTTCCAATTATTTAGGAGATTAGAAAAATGACTTTTGATTTTAAAAAAGAATATAAAGAATATTATAGACCTAAAAATAAGCCTGAAATTATTAATATTCCGCAATTTAATTTTATTGCGATAAGAGGTAAAGGAAATCCTAATGAAGAAAATGGCATGTATCAACAAGCGATTCATATACTCTATGCTGTTGCTTATACATTAAAAATGAGTTATAAGACGGAATATAAAATAAAAGGCTTTTATGAATATGTTGTTCCACCACTTGAAGGCTTTTGGTGGCAAGAAGATAAGAAAAATGTGGATTATTTACATAAAGAAAAGTTTCATTGGATTTCAGTTATTAGATTGCCTGATTTTATTTCTAAAAAAGATTTTGATTGGGCAGTAGAGAGAGCTTCTATAAAAAAGAAAATAGATTGTTCAAAAGTAGAATTTTTTACTTTTGAAGAAGGTCTATGTGTTCAAATGTTGCATCAGGGTTCTTTTGATGAAGAAGAAACTACGGTAGAAATAATGAATCAATATCTTCAAGAAAAAGGCTATCGAAATGATTTTAATAAATCAAGATTACATCATGAAATTTATTTATCAGATGCTCGTAAAGTGATACCAGAAAAATGGAAAACAGTGATTAGACATCCAATATGTAAAATTGATAAAAAATATGAATAAAGGGTTATTAAGATAAATGTATTGCATCTTATGTAAGAAGAAGGTTCTTTTGATTTTGTATTTTTAGATGAAGGTATTGATATGATACAAGAATCACAACATACTTTTATAGACAGTATAAAACTATAAAAGAAGTAATTAATACAGGAACACTTATCATGATGTTGACTAAAGCAGGTGCAGTTCTTTATTTTGAAAAGAAAAATATCACAAAAAGTCAATATGAAGGAATAAGAGAAATATTTGAAAAGAACAATATACTTTGCAAAATGAAAAAAATTAATTTCTAAAGAAAAATTAGATTCAAGACTGTTGAAAAAATCAACAGTTTTTCTTTTAGAAGGCAAAAATATTATATATATATGTTATGGTTATTATTGTTTTAATTATGCTAAATTTGAAGCATATATCTTATGACGAAAATTAACCACTTATGTATATATTCTTTTAATAAATACGGTAATTAAATATAATTAATTATTATAGGAGGATTTATTGATGGAAATTAAGAAAAAATATATTATAGGAATTAGTGTTTGTGTTTTACTGATAGTTTCTGTGTTCTTTAAATTTAATCAGGGAAAAAGCAATGAACAAGTTATTACAGAATATTTTGAACTTTTAAAAAAGAAAGATTATAAACAAATGTATCAAATGTTAGATCAAAAAACGGTTTATACACCTACACAGAAGTACTTTGTTGAAAAATATAAAGAAATCTATGATGATATAGGTGAAAATAATATACAAGTAAAAATATTAGACGAAAAAAATGATATAGTTAAATATCAAATATCCATAGACACTGTGGCTGGAATAATTGAATATAAAAATAAAATTGGAATTAGAAACGAACAAATTCAATTCAATAACAATCTTATTATGAAAGACTATAAAGATGGTTGCAAAATCAAAGTAACAACATATAATCCTGAAAAAAGAGGACGTATTTTAGATAGAAATGGCGAAGTACTTGCAGAAGATGAAAAGGGATATTCAGTTGGTCTTGTAAAAGGAAAGCTTAACGGTGAAAATGATTATGGACAAATTGCACAATATTTAGAAACAGATGTTGAGACTATTCAAAAGAAAATGAGTGCTTCTTGGATCAATGATGATTCTTTTGTACCTATTAAAACAGTTTCTGAAATTACAAAAAATGGTTTAGTCTATAATGGTATTTTAAATATCAAAGGTGTTAAAATTTCAACAGTCAGTATTCGTACTTATCCTTATGATAAAGTAGCTTCACATATTATAGGATATGTTCAAAATGTTAATTCAGAAGATTTAAAAAAACATAAAAATGAAGGTTACAATTCAACTTCAGTAATTGGTAGAAGTGGTATTGAAGCGGTTTATGAAAAACAACTAAGGGGAAGTAGTTCAGGGAAAATAGATCTTGTTAATAAAAATGATAAAGTTATTGAAAATCTTTGTGCAATAGAGATTGATGAAGGTCCTCAAGATATTACTCTAACAATTGATATTGATTTACAACAAAGTCTTTATAATGAATATCAAAATGATAAAAGTGCATCTGTTGCTATCAATCCAAAAACAGGAGAAGTGTTAGCACTTGTATCAACACCATCCTATTCAAACAATGATTTTGTTTTAGGACTATCAACAGATAAATGGGATGCTTTAAATAATGATGTCAACCAACCTTTGATGAGTCGTTATAAACAAACCTATATACCTGGTTCATCTATGAAGCCTATTACGGCAGCTATTGGTTTAGAAACAAAGATCATTGATCCTGATAAGGATTTAGGTGCTAAAGATAAATGGCAAAAGGACTCAAGTTGGGGTAATTATTATGTAACAACATTACACGCTCCTTCACCTAATAATTTAAAGAATGCAATCACATATTCAGATAATGTTTATTTTGCAAGAAGTGCGTTAAATATTGGAAAAGATAATTTATTTAAATATTATAAAAACTTAAAGATCGGTGAAAAGATTCCTTTTGAACTGGCTTTAAATAGAAGTCAGTATATCAATATAAATCAAAAGGTAAATGATCAATTAATTGCAGATAGTGGTTATGGACAAGGACAAATTTTGATGAATCCTGTACAACTTGCAAGTATCTATAGTGCTTTTGTTAATAATGGTTCAATTTATAGTCCACATCTTGTAAAAAAAGGAGAGCGAATGTGGATGCAAAGAGTTTTCAGTGATAAAACAATAAAAACAATCAAAGAAGATATCATTAATGTTATTGCAGATGAAAATGGAACAGGACATAGCATCTTTCATGATAATGTGACTCTTGCTGGAAAAACAGGAACAGCAGAAATCAAACAAAGCCAAAGTGATACGACAGGAAAGGAGCTTGGCTGGTTTATAGTAATGACAACAGATAGCAAACAACCTATTTTAATAACAACATTGGTAGAAAACGTTAAGGATAGAGGTGGTAGTGGTTATGTTGTTGAACATACAAAAACACCTTTAGATTTATATCTTTCTAAGTAGTATTATCATATTTTGTTTTGAAATTAAATGATATTTTTAAAATAGAAGATTGATTACTTTATTCCAAACAAAATCAACTAGTGAAATAAAAGATTACATGGATATGCACTTCAAAGATTGGGCAAAAATTTATAATTTAAAAAATCTATGTATCACATTAGAAGATAGCATGGTAAGGTTAGCTAAAAAGAAAGTAAAAAAACATGAAGTCTTAAAATCAAAGTTTCTCATAAAGGGAAACTTTTTTTAATTAATAATAATTATAAGTTTGCTTCTTTATTTATAGGAATTTATAAGTTGTATAAAAATAGAGAAAAAAATAAAAATCACTCAATTTTTACAACATGTAAGTTTGAATGATTTTTATATATTATTAATAATAAAGTTTAATATTAAATGAAAATTGCATACTGTTATGGTAGAAGAGATAGAATGAATTCTATAGGTAATAGCACGCTAGTTTTTAGTACTTTTTATGCTTATGCTCAAATATATTATGACAATACAGGGAAATTAAAGAATCATGCCAATATATTATTATGGATCACGTGTTATTGTTTTTTGTATTATTTTTAAAAATAATCGTTGTGATAAATTCTTGAGAATTGGTATCAAATTTAAATTGTGCAAAACCATTATATTTTTTGGCGGCTTTTTGGATGTTAGTTAATCCAAAGCCATGATTATCATTATCTTTTTTTGTTGAAATAAATGATTCATTTATTTCGGTTGCATATACACAACTGTTAGTAATTTTAATAATTTGATATTGATTATTGGTTTTTGTTTGTATTTTTATATACCTATCTTTACATTCTTCACAAGAATTTATAGCATTGTCAATAATGTTAGCATAAATGGTATTTAAGTCCATGGCGTTGATAAAACTTAAATCTAAGGGCCTGATTTCAAAATACATTTTAATATTAAAAAAATAAATTTTATGCAATCTACTTGTTAAAACTAAATCAATGAATTCATCACCACTTCTAATATCAGAAAGCTCACAAGTTTTATTGTATAAAGAATCAACAAATTTATAAGCTTCACTATATTTTTTTAAATAAAGCATACTCTTTAATGTTGAAAAGTGATGCTTTAAATCGTGACGATAAGCTTTAAAATCATAAATACTCTTTTTTAAAGAAGTATAATATTGTTCATTTTCTTTTATTCGCATTTTTTCAAAATCAAGTTCTTTTTTTATTTTATTTTTTTTTATGGTTTCTCCAAAAATATAAAAAGAGATGAGATTTGATATGATCAATAAGACTAACGAGAAAATTGTTAAAGCTGAATTTTTAAAATTTATAATGATTTCACCATTGCTTACATAAATAAAAATAATTATTGATAATGGTTGAAAAGATAAGAGTAAAGAATCTTTAAGATCAATGTAATCTTCATCAATAATATATTTATATTTTTTAATTAGAAAAATAAATAAAAATAAAACAAACTTGCTAAAAAACATTTGTAAAAGTTCATTTTCATTTGCTAAAGGAAACAATTGAAAAAGATGATATGTAATAGATTCAGAAAAAATCGATAGTCCTTCATAGATACTTAAAGAAAGTAATTTATAGATTAATTTTGAATTTGAAAATTTTAATATCAGTATTAAGTATGTAAAAAAAGAAATAGCAATATTTATTTGAATATTATTAAAGAAATTAGATAGACATTTTGTTAGAAAACATAATGTGTAGATGATGGTATATTCATGTTTATTATTGTTATTTGGTGAAAGTAGTGATTTATAGAAAAATGTAAAGATAAGTAGTTCAAGTACATTTGAAAAAAGTATCGTCGTCATCATAATGTATCTCCTAACATATTCATGAACTTTTCTTCAAATTCTTTTCTATATTTACGGGATAAATAGACAGAATCCCCATTTTTTAAAATAACAATATCTTTTTCTATAGAAGAAACATATTTTAGATTTACCAAAACACCTTTGTATGTCAAATAAAAATAATATTCATTTAATAATAACATCCATTCTTTCATTGATTTTCTGATGGTGATTGTAAATTTGTTTTTTAAATGGATTGTTGATAAGTGACCGGTCATATCGATATAGCATATGTCTAAAATATTAATAGTATACTTTTTTTGTTGACAATCGATGAGGGTTATTTGAGCTTCTTTTTCATTTTTTCTTATTTCATCTAAATATTCAAAAAGTTTTTGTTTGTTAATAGGTTTTACTAAATATCTAAAGGCATTGACTTCAAATGCTTCAATGCTATATTCAGGATTGATAGAACAAAAAATAATTTTTACATCTTTGTTTATATTATGTATCTCTTTAGCGAGTTGAATACCTGTTAAATCATCTAAAAGAACATCTAAAATAATATAATTAAAATCATCAATGCAGTGGAGCAGCTCTTTGTAGTCTTGATAAGTAAAAATTTCAAAAAAATAATTATTTTTTTTACAATATTCTAATACTAATTTTTTGATTTGTAATAAATCATTTTTTTCATTATCACATATGGCTAATTTCATCTATGATCACCCTTTTTCTTTGCAAACTAAATATATCTTATTATTATCAATATTTTTTGGCAATACTCAATTTATTTATTTTAAATTCTTATGATTTTATGAGAAAAAATAATGTTTGACATTGTTATAAATATATAGTATGATGACAAAGCAGTAAATGAATAGCAGCACATAGAGGATTAAAAAATGCGTTAATATCAAATGATTGCAAAGTACCTGGCTGCAATGGGAAATGCTTAATATTAACACTTATTAATTGATCTATGCAATGTTATTGCTTTATGCAAATAAAACAATACGGAGGAAAATTTATGGCACGTTATACAGGACCACAATGGAAAATCTCTCGTCGTTTAGGATTCTCAATCTTAGAAAACGGGAAAGAATTAAACAGAAGAGCTTATGCTCCAGGTCAACATGGACAAAAAAGAAAAAAACAAACTGAATATGGATTACAATTAGCAGAAAAACAAAAAGTAAGACATATGTATGGAGTTAATGAAAAACAATTCCACAACACATTTAATCAAGCAGGTAAAATGGAAGGTATCCATGGTTACAACTTCTTATGCTTATTAGAAAGAAGATTAGACAATGTTGTTTATAGATTAGGTTTTGCTTCTACAAGAAGACAAGCTAGACAATTGGTAAACCATGGTCATTTCTTAGTAAATGGTGTTAAAACTGATATCCCATCATACAGAGTAAATGTTGGAGATGTTATCGAAGTAAGAGAAAGATCATTAAATTTAGCAGTTATTAAAGAAGCTTTAGAAAACAAAGTTGCAACTCCAGCTTTCGTTGAAGTTGATACTAATAAATTAACTGGTAAATTAACTCGTTTACCTGAAAGATCTGAATTAAACTCAGAAATCAATGAATCATTAATCGTTGAATACTACAACAGACTTGGTTAATAAGAAAAACAGCTTTTATAGCTGTTTTTTTGTATATAAAGGAGAATTTATGAACGCAAAGCTCATTATTTATCGTAAGGAAAAGATTCAAAATTATGAATCATTAAAACAATTATGTTTGTTGATGAACATTGAAATAATTTTATTGAATGAACAGATGACACAAAATAAAGTTAAAGATATTTTAAATAAAAAGATTAAAAAAACAAAAAAGAATAATTTAGAACCAGCAGTTGTTGTTTTTTCAAACATTGCAGCTTTACAAATGGATCAAATATTATCAAAATTAAAAAATAATTCAACACTTTGTTTAAAAGCTGTTGTGACAGCAACAAATTATAATTGGACATTTGAGAAGTTAGTTTTACATTTACTAGAAGAATATCAAAAAAATAAATAAATCGTGTAGAATAGAGGTAGTAATTTTGGTATAATGTTAAAAGAATAATAAGGAGGTTTTTATGAACGAAAGTAGAATTTGTATTGCTCTTGATTTTAAGACAAAAAGTGACGTTGAAAACTTCTTAAAACAATTTGAGGGAGAAAGTCTTTATGTAAAAGTAGGGATGGAATTGTTTTATGGAGAAGGAATTGAAATCATTAAAATGATTAAAGAAATGGGACATAAAATCTTTTTAGATTTAAAATTACATGATATTCCAAATACTGTAAAAAGTGCCATGAGACAACTTGCTAAGTTAGATGTTGATATGGTCAATGTTCATGCTTCAGGTGGTATTGAAATGATGAAAGCTGCTATTGAAGGATTAGAAGAAGGCAAAACAAGTGGTAAAAGACCATTATGTATTGCTGTAACATGCTTAACATCTTTAGATCAAGATGTTTTAGATAATCAGTTACTTATTCATGAACCATTAGAAAATGTTGTATTAAAATGGGCTGAAAATGCAAAAGCTGCAGGATTAGATGGGGTTGTATGTTCACCATTAGAATCAAAAATCATTCATGATCATTTAGGAAAAGAATTTTTGACAGTTACACCAGGAATTCGTCTTGCAAGTGATAATGTCAATGATCAAAAACGTGTAACAACACCAGCTATGGCAAAAGAACTTACTTCAAGCTATATTGTTGTTGGTAGAACAATTACAGGAAGTCAAGATCCTTTGGCGACATATAAAAAAGTTTATCAAGATTTTCAAGGAGAATAGAAATGAAAAAAATTATTGCTAAAGATTTATTAGATATTAAAGCTGTCTTTTTAAGACCGAATGAACCATTTACTTGGGCAAGTGGTATTAAATCACCGATTTATTGTGATAACCGTTTAACTTTATCTTATCCAAAAGTAAGAAAAGATGTTGAACAAGGACTTGCTCAACTTGTAAAAGATAATTTCCCAGATGCAGAATGTTTAATGGGAACAGCTACTGCTGGGATTGCACATGCTGCTTTAGCTGCTGATATTTTAGATTTACCAATGGGGTATGTTCGTGGAGGAGCTAAATCTCATGGACGTAATAACCGTATTGAAGGTGTTGTTAAAGAAGGAATGAAAGTTGTTGTTGTTGAAGATTTAATTTCAACTGGTGGTTCTTCTTTAGAATGTGTTGAAGCTTTAAGAGAGGCTGGATGTGAAGTTTTAGGATTAATTGCTATCTTTACTTATGGTTTAGATAAAGCAACAGTTAATTTTGAAAATGCACATTGTCCATTTGTGACTTTATCAAATTATGATACTTTAATTGAAGTAGCAAAAGAACATGACTATATTAAACATGAAGATATGGAAAAATTAAAAGCTTGGAAAGTTGATCCAAGTGATGAATCATGGATGAATAAATAAGTATTTTTAGGGAATGATGGTTATTTAAAGCCATTGTTCCTTTTTTTTGTTTTTATTTGCAAAAAATAGTGGTATGATGTAAAAGTAATAGTAGGTTTACTTTTTGGAGGTAAGTATGTTTAAAAGTATTCGATATGTATTAAAAGAAAACTTTACAAATTTGTATCGTATATATTGTATTTCAAAATATGAATTGCTTTCTGATATGCGAGATTCAAGATTAGGTGTTTTTTGGAATTTTGCTAATCCAGCAATTCAAATTATGACGTATTATTTTGTGTTTGGTTTAATTATGAATAGAAAGGCTGTAGGAAAGATTCCTTTTATTCAATGGATGTTATGTGGGATGGTGGTATGGTTTTTTATTAGTCCATGTATTACTAATGGGGCCAATGCCATTTATGCTAAACGTAATGTCATTACAAAAATGAAATTTCCGGTATCCGTTTTACCAGCTACAGTTGTTGGAAAAGAATTGTTTAATCATTTTTGTTTGATGGCTATCTTAGTTGTCTTTTTGCTTACAGAAGGGATCATGCCTTCACTTTATTGGCTTGAACTTATTTATTATCTTTTTGCAGCAATTTGTTTAACAATTTCACTTGCGATGATTACATCTGTTTTAAATATGTTAGCTCGTGATACAAGAAAGCTTATTTTAGCGTGTATGCGTTTATTACTTTATTTAACACCAATTTTATGGCCAATTTCACGTTTACACAAATATGGGTGGCAAATGACAGTAAGATATATTATGAAAGCTAATCCAATTTATTATATTGTATGTGGTTATAGAGATTGTTTCTTATATCATCATGGAATCTTATTTTATTGGAAACAAATGCTTTTCTTTTGGGTGTTTGTCATTGTGATTTTTACAATTGGTAGTATGATGATGTATAAATTTAAACATAAATTTATTGATATGATTTAGGTGGTAATAATGGAAGATTATGCAATTAAATTTGAACGTGTTTCAAAAATATATAAATTAAAAAAGAAAAATGATGGTAAATCAAAAAGCTCAGTTACACAAAGATTCTATGCTTTAAATGATATTACTTTTACAATTCCTAAAGGAGAAGTTGTAGGAATTTTAGGAACAAATGGTTCAGGTAAATCAACATTATCATTGATTTTAGCAGGTATTTCACAAATTGATGAGGGTACAATGGATATCAATGGAGAACAGGCTTTAATTGCAATCAATACAGGATTGGATATGCAACTTACAGGGCTTGAAAATATTAATGTTAAAGGAGCATTGCTTGGACTTTCTAGAAAAAGAATTCAAGAAATTACGGAAGGTGTTATTGAATTTGCTGAAATTGGTGATTTCTTATATCAACCCGTTAAGAAATATTCAAGTGGGATGAAATCAAGATTAGGTTTTTCAATTTCACTTTATTTAAATCCTGATATTATCATTGTCGATGAAGCTTTATCGGTTGGGGATAAAGGATTTGCTCAAAAGTGCTTAGATAAAATGAATGAACTTAAAGATCAAGGAAAAACAATTGTCTTTATTTCTCACTCTTTGCCACAAGTAAGAGGATTCTGTCAAAAGGCTATGTGGATTGAAGGTGGACGTTTAAAAGAATATGGTGACGTTGAAGAAGTATGTGATGAGTATGCCGAATATGTTGATTTTTATAATAGTTTAAAGAAAAAAGAAAAGAAAAAATTAAATGATGAAAAATTTGCAAGTCGAATTGTTCAAAATCCTAAAATTGGTTTTTGGGAAAAATTATTAGATAAAATGAAAAGATAGGAGAGATAGGATGAAGAAAGTTATCACATATGGAACATTTGATTTGTTTCATATAGGTCATTTAAATATTTTAAAAAGAGCAAAAGCTTTAGGCGATTATTTAATTGTTGCGGTAAGTAGTGACGCTTTTAATGCCCAAAAAGGTAAGAAAGCTTATCATAGTGATCAAGATCGTATGGCTATTTTAAAAGCTATTAAATATGTAGATGAAGTTATTTTAGAAGAATCATGGGATCAAAAAATAAAAGATGTTCAAGAACATGATGTTGATGTTTTTGTTATGGGTGATGATTGGAAAGGCCAATTTGATTTCTTAAAAGATTATTGTGAAGTAGTTTATTTACCTCGTACAGAAGGTATTTCTACAACTAAAATCAAAGATGATTTAAAAGATAAATTATAATAAAGGAGAGTTGTATGAAAATCAGTGTGATTGTCCCTCATGAAGGATATTATCAATATTTAAAAGATTGTTTAGAAAGTTTAAGTGAGCAAGAAAATGTTGAAATTGAAACATTATTAGTGGGAAGTCAAGATGACCAAAAATTTCAACAATTAGTAGATACATATAAAGATAAAATATCTTTGAATGTTATTCCTTGTTCAATAGAAGAAGGCGTTGCTAAAAAAAGAAATCTTGGTTTAGAAAATGCAACAGGAGATTATATTTATTTCATTGATAGTGATGATTATATTATGCCTCAAACATTATCTTGTTTGCTTCAAGATGCTATGCAAAAAGATTTAGATTTAGTTGTTGGTAGAAGATGGATCACATGGTTTAAAAAACAAGTTTTTGAAACCATGGGTGATGAAAAAAATGAAGAATTAAATTTGAAGGATAAAGATGATGATCGTAATCATAAATTCTTAGAAAAAGATTATTCTGACATAGATGATAGTGATGAACAAAGAAGAATTGATTTATTAATTAGAGCGAAAAAAGGGATTCGAAATATTTCAGTTTTAAATATTTTAATTAAGCGTACTTTAATTGAAGAAAATCATTTACGTTTTAATGAAGATTTCATTTATTATAGTGATTTACCTTTTGTAGAAGGACTTGTTATGTATGGTCATAAGATAGATTTCAATGACAAAACACTCTATGCAAAAAGAAAACATAATGATCCAATCAATACACCAGCTTTGTCGCAAATTAAAGATGAAACTAAATTTGATGAATTTATTAATGTCTATAAGTATGCTATTTCTTTAGTAGATAAAGAAAGTAGAATTCGTTATTATTTAGATTCTAAAATGATTAAATATTATAGTAATTTCTTTGCTAAGAAAATTAGACGATCTAAAGATGATTTTTGGAGAGATGAAAGATTTGATCAAATGTCTATTTTAATGCAGGATGTAAGAGATGATTTATTGAAAAATATGTCTCATTATCAAAGAAAGATGGTGAAACTTGCTAGAAATCATGATCTACAACAAACACAAAAAGTAATTGCTAAACATCTTGCTAAAAATAAGATGAAAAAGATATTAAAAAATAAAAATGAAATTAATAAGTATTTATATCGTCATAAATATATCAATGAACCAATTGAAGAAAATTGGGTCATGTTTGAAACTTTTATGGGTAAAAGTTATGCGGATTCACCAAAATATATTTATGAATATTTAGCTAAAAATTATCCAGGAAAATATAAATTTATTTGGGTTTTAAATGATCCTAAAGAAAAACTGCCTTATGAGGGAATCATTGTTAAAAGATTTACGAAGAAATATGCTTATTATTTAGCTAAATCTAAATATTTTGTTTTTAATATCAGACAACCTTTATGGTTTAGAAAAAGAGAAGGTCAAGTTTTCTTAGAAACATGGCATGGAACACCACTTAAACGTCTCGCTTTTGATCAAGAAGAGGTGACTGCAGCTTCTCCAACTTATAAATCTCAATTTTATCGTCAAAAACAAGAATGGGATTATTTAATTGCAGCAAATAAATTTTCAAGTGATATTTTTAAAAGTTGTTTTATGTATACCAATGGAACAATGTTAGAAATTGGATATCCTCGTAATGATTTATTGTATGCACCAAATAAAGATCAAATTGCATTAGATTTGAAAAAGAAACTTCATATTCCATTAGATAAGAAAACAATTTTATATGCACCAACATGGAGAGATGATGAATACTATGGGAAAGGGCAATATAAATTTAAGTTAAAATTAGATTTAGAAATGATGAAAGAAGAGTTAGGAGATGAATATGTCATCCTACTTAGAACACATCATTATATTGCAGATGCGTTAGATGTTACAGGAGTTGAAGATTTTGCTTATAATTTATCTAAATATGATGATATTACTGAAATTTATTTAATTTCTGATGTTTGTATTACAGATTATTCAAGTGTTTTCTTTGATTATGCTAACTTAAAAAGACCAATGTTATTCTATACTTATGATATAGATAAATATCGTGATGTTTTAAGAGGTTTCTATATTGATATGGAAAAAGAACTTCCTGGTCCACTAGTTTATTCGACTAAAGAAGTAATTGATCAAATTAAACATCTTGATGAAATGAATCAAAAATATGCTCAACGTTATGAAGTATTCTATGATAAATTCTGTTCTATCGATGATGGAAATGCTTCACAAAGAGCAGTTGAAGCAGTTTTTAAATAAGGGGGTTACCCCTTATTTTTATAAGGAGGTTTAAAATGATTAGATTAATAAAAAATATCTTAGGTAAAACAATTAAGTTTATTTATCGAATAACTTATAAGTTAATACCAACTCATAAAAAAACAGTCTTGTTTATTGCTTTTCATGGTAGGGGATATAGTGACAACCCTAGAGCTATTTATGAATATATGAGACAACAAGATCAATTTAAAGATTATCGTTTTATATGGGCTATTAAGCACCATAAAAAGAAAAACATTTCTATTGAAAATGCTAAGGTGATTGAATATTTTTCAATTCCTTATTTCTTTTATCTTGCAAGAAGTCAATATTGGATTGCTAATTGTAAATTACCAATGTATGTTTTAAAAAAGAAAAATCAAATATATTTACAAACATGGCATGGAACACCGCTTAAAAAATTGGCTTTTGATATAGAAGTTCCTGAAGGAACTACTTTTTATCGAAGTGGCATGAATGAAGAAATGATGCATGAAACATACGCACAAGATGTTAAAAAGTATAATTATATGATTTCTCCAAGTGCTTTTACAACTAAAATTTTCCAAAGTGCTTTTAGAATTAATAGAGAAAGATTGATTGAAACTGGCTATCCGCGAAATGATTTTTTAACAAACTATACAGAAGAAGATGTTTTAAATATTAAGAAAAAATTAGGAATTCCTCTTGATAAAAAGGTACTTCTTTATGCACCAACGTGGAGAGATAATTCTTATATAACCAAAGGGTATACTTTTAAATTAGAAGTTCACTTTGATAAATGGCAAAAAATATTAGGGGATGAATATGTTATTGTATTTAAACCTCATTATTTAATTGTTAATGATTTTGATATTGATCAATATCAAGGATTTGTTTATTTTGTAGAAGCTAATGAAGATATTTCTAATTTATATATTATTGCAGATGCTTTAGTTACTGATTATTCAAGCGTTTTCTTTGATTATGCTATTTTAAAAAGACCTATTTATTTTTATATGTATGATTTGATTCATTATCGAGATGAATTAAGAGGTTTTTATTTAGATATTTATCATGATTTACCTGGAGATATTATTGAAGATGAAAATCAACTATTAGAAGAAATTAAAAAAGGTTACGATTATCAACGTTTAGATAAGTTTAATCAACGTTTTAATAATCATGAAGATGGTAAAGCTTCTAAACGAGTAGTTGATATTGTTTTTAAGTAGGTGCTAAGATGGGATTACAAAAATTAATATTAAATATTATTTTGGGATTTTTAAATATTTTTGTTAAGCGATTTAAAATAAAAGAAAATCAAGTTGCCTTTGTTTCTTTGGAATCTAAATATTTAGATTCTGATATGAAATTGATTTATGATATTTTAAAACAAGATAAACAATTAAATCTCAAAAAAGTTGTTATTGAGTATGATCAACAAGGAATAAAACAAAACTTTTTATATATGCTTAATTGTATTCAACAGCTTTTTGTAATTAATACATCAAAAGTGGTTATTATAAGAGATAATAATTATGTTGTTTCTACTTTTAAAAGAGAAGGAGTCAATGTGATACAAGTATGGCATGCTTGTGGTGCGATAAAAAAATTTGGGAATGCACTTGCTAGAAAATATCCAATTAAAAATTATGATTATGTGATAGCAAATAGCTCTTATTGGAAAAAACCGTATAGTGAAGCTTTTTCTGTTAAAGAAGAAAATGTGGTTGTTACGGGTATGCCAAGGGTAGATTGTTTATTTGATGATAATTATTTAAAAGCATCTAAAAATAAATTGTTAGCTAAGTATCCAATGCTGAAGGATAAAAAAATTATTTTATATGCTCCTACTTTTAGGGGAAATATTTACCAAGGTTTTTCAATGCTTCCATTTGATGGTGAAAAGTTAATAAATTCTTTTGATGAAAATACGTATCTCATTTATAAATTACATCCATTGTTAAAAAATGTTTGTCTTCCGCAACACCCTCGTATTATTGATATGTTTAATGAAGATACACATGAATTGTTTGCTTTAAGTGATCTCTTGATTTCAGATTTTTCATCGATTGTTTTTGATTATTCTATTTTAAATAAAACAATGTATTTTTATGTTCCGGATTTAAATGATTATTTAAAAGATGTTGGATGTTATGTAAATATAGATTTATTTCCAGGAAAGATTTGTAAAAATATTGATGAGTTGATTCAAGGAATACAAAAGAATGAAGTGGGAAATTTAGAAGCTTTTAAAAATATATTTTTTGAATATCAAGATGGTAAAAATACAAAACGTGTTGTTGAATTGATTTATGATATATTAAAAAAGTCTCTTTAATTAGAGACTTTTTAAATACGCTGTAACTTCAGTTAAATCTTTTAAAATTTTAAATGTTTTTTCTTCATATTGTTTTTCTGGATATTTCATATCAGGAATGCAAATTACTTTGATGTTTGCATCATAGCTTGCTTGAATTCCTGCTTCACTATCTTCTAAAACAATAGCTTCATCAACATTAACGCCAAGTTTTTGACAAGATTTTAAGAAAACTTCAGGATTTGGTTTTCCTTTAGTAACTTCGTCACCACAAATAGAATCATCGAAGAATTCTGTGATTTTAGCTTGTGCTAAAATTTTATCTACACGATCACGATTACTTGAAGTAGCAACAATTGTTTTATAATTATTATCTTTTAAATAATGTAATAATTCAACAAGTCCTTTTTTTACAGGAACTCCTTCTGTTTCAAAACGTTCAGCCATTAATTGATGTACATCTTGAATCACGTTTTCAATAGGAAAATCATTTCCATAAACATCATAAAATCTTTGATAGATTCCTTTAATAGGTTTCCCTAATAATGTTTTATAAAATTCTTCATCCATTGTTAAATTCATATCTTTTAATCTTTCTTGATAACATTCAAAAGTAACACGTTCGCTATCAATCATTAAACCATCCATATCAAATATTATTGCTTTAATCATTTTAGTATCTCCTCTTTTTATTATTCGTGATATATCATAGCATAAACCAAGGTGTTAAAGAAGCGATTATCATAATTTGAAAAACGACTCATAAAATTCAATAGGAGGTTATTTTATGATTAGTAGGGGAGATATTTATTATGCTGATCTTTCACCGGTTATAGGAAGTGAACAGGGTGGAATAAGACCTGTTTTAGTATTACAAAATAATAAAGGAAATAAATTTTCAACAACTGTTATTGTTGCCCCGATTTCGTCAAAACTCACCAAAAATCCTATTCCCACGCATGTTATTATTCGTTGTGATTCTTTAGAAAAGAAATCTGTTATTTTACTTGAACAAATAAGGACGATTGACAAAGTTCGATTTCAAGAAAAATTAGGTACTTTAGATGATTATTTTATGAAGAAAGTCAATGAGGCTATTAAAACAAGTTTGGATTTAAAATAGTTTTCATCAAATATAATATTTGTTATAATGCCTTTATAGGATGGTGAAAGAAATGAATATATATGATATCAAAAATAAAGCAAATGAAGTATTAAGACAACCTAATCAGTTGTTTAAGGTTATTTTATATGTTGGTGTTATTCAAGCTTTATTTTCGGCTTTATCAGGATTATTTGATGGCATTTTAGGAAGTATTATAAGTTTAATTTTAAGTATTTTAACAGTTACTTTGGGACATGGAATTATTGTAGCGTCTTTAAAGGTTGTTAATAATAATGGAAATTTAGTTGATGAAAAAGAAGATTCACTTGTAGGAATTAAACGATTTGGTCAACTTTTTCCAACATATTTTTTGTATAGAGTTGTTGTTGCCTTAGCGGGTATTGTTGTAGGGGTTATTGGAATGCTTTTGATGTATACAATGATTACAGATGCACAATTTTCAAATTTATCTCAACTTGTTTTAATGTATGTTAATAAATCAACGATTTCTCAAGATGAAATTGTTAATATTGTTGCTTCATTATCAAATGTGTTTTCATTTGTTTTTATACTCGTAATTATTATTTTGATTTTATCTGTTTATTTATCATTAAAATTTGGATTATTTAACTACATTTTACAAAAATATAATTATACTGGATTAACAGCCTTAAAAGAATCCAGTCGCTTAATAAAAGGAAATAAATGGACTTTGTTTAAATTAGAATTTTCTTTCTTTGGATGGATGATTTTAGCTGGTTTGGTTTCAGGTGTTGTGGCAATGTTTGTAGAAACGATTATGCCTATTCCTTTTTTAGCAACATTTATAACAGGGGTTGTTTCTACTTTCTTTAGTGCTTATTTTTATGATGTAAAGCGTAATACATGTTTGGCTGTTTTCTATGAAGAATTAGATTATGCAGATAAAAATAGTGTTGAGCTATAGTTGAAGGGATGTTTATGATGACTGAAAGCTTTGCAGGAAAGATTAATGGAAAACAAAAAGCAATTGGATTTATTCTTTTATTTCCGTTATATTTATATGTTATACCAAGGTTTGCTAATTTTGGTATTTATCTTTTATTAAAGTATACAAATATTACAAGAGATACGACAGTTTTAGGAATCTACTTAAATTTGATTTGTTCATTATTGAGTTTTGTTTTGGTTGTATGGCTTTTAAGAGATTTTTTGGTAGATAATATAAAAAGATTTAAAGAACATTTTACAGATAATTTTGTTTATTCTATTACAATTGGTATTGTAATGATTTATGGAATTTCAATTGTTGCTAATATGATTATTAATTTTGTATTGGGTGGAGGATCAAATGATTCTGCCAATCAATTATTATTTGAAGATTATCTAAATAATGGTGCCTTATTGATGGCTTTTCAATCGGTTGTTTTAGCACCTATATTAGAAGAACTTTTATTTAGAGGACTTGTTTTTAGAAGTCTTAGAGATAAAAGTAAATGGTTAGCTATTTTTGCAAGTTCATTCTTATTTGGCTTTTTACACATTTATTCTGCTTTATTTGCTGGTGATCTATCGCAACTAATTTATTTGTTTTCCTATGGTGGAATGGGGTTTGCTTTTTCCTATGCTTATGAAAAAAGAAAAACAATTTGTGTACCTATTTTAATGCATATGATCAATAATTTGGTTGCTATTATATTATTAGTTTTTATGTAAAACTCCGTATAGGAGTTTTTTTATACTTTTATACCTTTTATTAGATAAGACCATGTTTTTTTACCAACGATGCCATCTACTTTTAAATTTCTATTATTTTGAAATTTCTTAACAGCTTTTTCGGTATTGATACCAAAGATACCATCAATTTTTAAGTTGAATCCTACAAAGTTAAGGCGTTCTTGAATGAGTCTTGTAATTTTTCCTTGGGCATCTCTTTTAACAGTAGGATACGTGCGAAAACCTTGTTTTTTAATTTCTTGATTTAAACGTTGCAACCAAGTATCTTCTAAAACAATATGATTTGAAGAAATAATTGTAGAAAATGGAAAATGGGTTCCTGGGCAATCTGTAGAAGCAACATCTTTATGTCTTTTAATGCTCGAAAGGTGATATTTATTTTTTATATAAGAAACTAAATCAATTAAGGCATTGAGTTGTAAAGGATTCATTTCTTCTTTCATGAAATCTCCTTCAGCACAAATACCGATTGAATCGTGATTTGCACCTTTAGCATGCGCTCCGATTGTATCTTCAGGTCTACCTTGATAAATCGTACCATCTTTTCTTACTAAGAAATGATATCCAATTCCACTCCAACCTTTTTTTAAATGCCACTGATGGATATCTTCTACACTACATGTTTTTGCTTGTGCATGATGCAAAATAATTCTATTTGTTTTATTTCTTTTGAACAATGGAGAAGCCCAGTTGTATTTTTTACGAATGATTTGCATAGTTCACCTCCCTATAGTACTTATATGCTTAAGATATAAGATGATATAGGTAAAATAAAAAATAGTTTATTAAAACTATTTTTGTACAAAGGTAATTACATCATTAGGTTGACAATCAAGAATCAAACATAATTTTTCAAGAGTGAGAGCTGTAATATTACTATTCTTTTTTAATCTGTCTAAAGTTTTATGATCAATACCACTTTTTAGAAGAACATATTGAGAAATCTGCTTTTCTTCCATTGTATGCCATAACGGTGAATAATCAATCATTGTTATGTCCTCCTTATATGTATAATTATATAGAATTATTCTTGCAAAAATATTGTGAATATATACACAATAACGTATAATATGATTTAGGTGATCAAAAATGGCAATGTATACTTTAAAAGGGATTGGTGAAATATCAACAGATGCTTTTGATGAAAAAATTACTTTAAGAAATCTATTACAACATTTTAGTTTTTATGATTTTATTATTGTAGATACAAAACAAAATATTCTTTTTCAATATAATTCAAATGATGATTGGTTTCATAATCTAATTAGTTTAAAGAAGTTCTATAATCAAGAAGTTATTACAGTATATAAAAAAGAAAATCATTTTTATATTTCAATAGATTTTTAAGAAATTTAATGATTTTCCTTGATTTTAAAAATAGATTGTATTAGAATATCATTGTTATCTCTCCGTAGCTCAGTTGGTAGAGCATCTGACTCTTAATCAGAGGGTCCACGGTTCGAGACCGTGCGGGGAGACCAATTAATAAAATGGCTTAAACACTAGGTTTTACTAGAGGTTTGAGCTTTTTTTTTATCTTTTTTTAGATACTTTGCTTGGTTAAACTAGGGTATATTAGGTTGAACTAAAAGTGTGCAAAAAAATGAAATATAATCTTATGACAAAATATTTAATGAAAAAAATGTAATTCTAAGTGAAAGTTCTACATTTTTTTATCATATATTTAATAAAATGTATGCTATAATTACAAAAGGGAGGGTGATTTTATGTTTTATAGTCAAACATGTGAAAATATAAAATTGATTATTTTTACGTTAGATGGTGGCTTATTAGATCTCAATAGACTAAGATATAATTATTATCGAAGTACATGTGAAACCTATCATAAAGTTGCTACTCGTGAAGATTTTTCTAAAATGCTTGGAAATATGAATACGATGTATGATCATTCTTTACTGTCTGATTATATTTCTGCTAAAGATTTTAATAGAATGGTTGAAAAGGATTTATTTGAATATATTAAATTAAAACCTAATATTAAAAGAGAAGGTGTTGATGAGTTGATTCAATATTGTAAACAAAAAGATATCAAGATTGCAGTATATACGACTCATAAAACAAAAAGAGCTATTCAATATTTACAACTTGCAAAGATCTATGAAAAAATTGATTTTTTAATTGGTGGAGATTCACGACTTAAACCTTTACCTGAAGTGGATGTTTTAGAGGTGACGTGTCAACAAATGAACATTGATCCTTCTCATACAATGGTGGTTGCTAATTTTGAATCAATGGTTGAAGCGGCTAATCATTTACTTGCAAATGTTATTTACATGCCAGATTTAGTGCCAGCCAGTGATAAGATCAAGGCCAGTGTTTATAAAACGACTAAAAATCATTTAGAAATTATGAATATGTTTTTATTTTCTAAGTATGATTCTGTGGAATTGTTTTCACCGCTTCTTGGAATGAATGCACAAATGGATTTAGAAACTTTGACACATACTCGAAATCAATTATTGGATAAATATAAAGATGATGAGCAATTAATTGCATTGGTTAATAGAACATATGATTATTTCAATGAAATCTTATCAAAACAATTTTTAATTAATGAGTTAGAAAAACAAGAAACAAAGAGATTTTCATTTGATGATGAACAAAATGATAACGTTCAAGAGGTTCATGATAAATTTAATGATGTTGTTTTAGAACAAGAGCAAGAAGATGAAATTTTACCTGATGAACAGGATGATACGTTTCTATTTTCTAAGGTCTCTTCTTTGGATCCCCAAAGAATGAGTGAATTAATGGATATTATAAATGGAGATGCCGTAGATGAAAAAAGACATGAAGAGAATAAAATAAATGAAGAAAATAAAAATAATACGATAGAACAAGAACATTGGTTAAATAAAGTAATTGATGTTGTTTATAATTTATTGATTTCGGTTATTATTGTATTTTTTGCTTTAATTGTACAAATTTTATTTCAAGGAAATTCTTCTAAACTTTCACAAATTATCAATATGATAATCGATGGTTATGTAGGAATTATAAATTTTATTTTTGGTGTGTTGTTTGATATTTTACATAGTTTTATAAGTGTAATACCATCATATAAAATGTTTGTTTATCATAATTCATCGCTATCATCAATGGCAGTAATTGCGTTATTGGCTATTATTTCAAATTTTATTTTAATAACTTTAATTAAGAAAATTGTTCAAATGTTGAAAAAAGACTAAAAATTAGTCTTTTTTTTAAAAAACTATTTACAAATGTAAAATTAGATGATATTATAAGTGGGCACTGATGTGATGGAGACATACTCAAGAGGCTGAAGAGGCGCCCCTGCTAAGGGTGTAGGTCGGGAAACTGGCGCGAGGGTTCAAATCCCTCTGTCTCCGCCATTTTATTTGGTCTGGTAGTTCAGTTGGTTAGAATGCCGCCCTGTCACGGCGGAGGTCGCGGGTTCGAGTCCCGTCCAGACCGCCAAATAAAAAATAAACTGCTTATACAGCAGTTTTTATTTTATATATTTATCATTGTATGCTTTCATAATAGCGATGATCGTTTTAGAATCATGGATTTCATTATTCATGATTTTTTTATAGGCTTCATCTATTGGCATAGAGATAACGTCTATAAATTCATCTTCATCTCCTTCAAGGGGATTTTCAACTTTAAATAGACCTTTTGCTTCATATAAATGAATAACTTCATCACAATATCCTGTTGTTGGATATATTTCATTAATAAGTTCCATGGATTTACAACTATAACCAGTTTCTTCTTCCAATTCTCTTTTACCGGCAGGTCCAGCTTCTTCACCTAATTCTAATTTACCAGCAGGAATTTCTAAAGTATCTTTATTGTAGGCATATCTAAATTGTTTGACGAGCAAGATACAATCATCGACGACTGCTAAAATACCCACACCGCCATGATGTCTTACGATTTCTCTTGTTGCGAGCCTTTTGTTAGGACATTCTACCTGATCTTTATAGACTTTGATGATTTTTCCATCGTAGATTATTTCACTTTTAACTTTTTTTTCCATCTTTTTTACCTCGTTTATATTTTATAATTCTATTATACGTTATTTTGAAATGAATAAAATAAAAAAAGTATGCGGGGGTGCATACTTTTTTTCATCTATTATTTACGTAAGGATGATAATAGGGGGATGTTAGAGTGAATGCATTTCACTTAACAAATATATTATAACATGTTTATTTTAGATGTAAAGGGTTTCATAAAAATAAAAGATAACTTTAGCTTAGTCTATGTTATAATGACGTTGGTGATAGAAATGAAAAAAATAGTAATTAAAGAAAATGATGCAAATCAAAGAATCGATAAATATTTAAAAAAATTATTATGTAATGCACCTAGTAATTTTATATATAAGATGTTTAGAAAAAAAGATATTAAAATTAATGGTAAAAAAGTAAATGAAAAATATATTCTACAAAAAGATGATATTTTAGAAATGTTCCTTTATGATGATAAATTTAATGAATTTACAAAAGAAAAAGATATTTATGATTTAAAAAGAGAATTTAAAGTATTATATGAAGATCAAAATATTTTAATTGTTGATAAACCAGTAGGTTTATTAGTTCATGGGGATGCTAAAGAAAATGTAAATACGCTTTCTCATCAAGTTTTAAGTTATTTAAAAGAAAAAGGTGAATTGGATGTAGGCAGAGAGAGTACGTTTACTCCAGGACCAGTCCATCGTTTAGATCGTAATACAAGTGGGATCGTTATTTTTGGAAAGACTTTAGCTGCTTTGCAGGATTTAAATGAAATGATGAAAAAACGACATCATATTGAAAAATCATATATGACGATTTGTAAAGGAAAGCTTACTAAACAACAAGAACTCGTAGGATATGTTAAAAAGATAGATAATGAAGATCGTGTACGTTTTGTTAAAAAAGATGATAAAGATGCTCTAATGATGAAAACAATTGTAAAGCCAATAAGAACTACAAATGATTTTTCTTTAGTTGAAGTTAAAATTATTACAGGAAGAATGCATCAAATAAGAATACATTTATCAAGTATTGATCATCCGGTTATAGGTGATCGTAAATATGGTGATTTTGCTTTAAATAAACAAATGAAACAACAATTTGGATTAAATAATCAACTTTTACATGCCTATAAAATTAATTTTGTTGATCCGTTTGGTTCACTTAGTTATCTAAAAGGAAAAATAATTATTTGTCCTAAGCCAACACAATTTAAAAAAATTGAAAAAAGTTTATTTGAAAGCGTTCTCTAAATACATATTTTATTGTATAATTTAGCTATAGTTTTAGGAGGAAATAGAATGAAATATTATATCGGTATCGATTTAGGTGGAACAAATGTAAGAACACTATTAGTAGATGAAAATGGTGAATCTTATAGTGAAGTTAAAGGACCTACTGAATGTCAAAATGGTCCGGATTATGTATGTGATAAGATAATAAAACAAATCGAATCATTAGATACATCTGTATGTGGTGGTTTGCAAGGTGTTGAAGGTATTGGAATTGGTGCTCCAGGGCCAGTAGATACAGAACTTGGTATCATGATTATGGCAAGTAACTTACCAGGATTTGAAAATTATCCAATTTGTCATAAATTAAAAGAAAAATTTGGATTACCAACTTTTATTGATAATGATGCCAATGTTGCAGGTTTAGCGGAAGCTATATTAGGTGCAGGAAAAGATTATAAAACAAATTATTTTATTACTTGTTCAACTGGTGTTGGTGGAGCATTTGTTGTTGATAAAAAATTAGTATCTGGTGGTAGAGGTCACGCTGGTGAAATTGGAAACATGATTCTTGTACCAGGTGGTTATAAACAAGGTGCTTTAAATCCAGGAGCTGTTGAAGGAGAAATTTCTGGTACTGCTCTTACAAGAAAAGGAAAAGAAGCTAAAGGCGATTTAGTAAAACATGCAGGTGATGTTTTCAAATTAGCTGCTGAAGGAGATGAAGCTTGTCAAAAAATTGCTGAAGAATTTATTGATGGTTTCTCGACATTACTTGCTAATGTTGCTCATACTGTAGATCCACATTGTTTTGTATTAGGTGGAGGAGTTTTCAAATCTAAAGCTTATTTCTGGGATGAACTTGAAAAAAGATTTAATAGTAAAATTCATGTAGGTATGAGAAATCATATTCCTCTATTATTTAAAGAAATTGATGATTGTGGTGCAATCGGTGCTGCCATGTTACCAATGTCTCAATTAGATTAATAAGAAATAGCCCCTTTAAGGGGCTATTATTGTGTCTTATTGTTTTACTTTAATTTTGTTTTTGATATAATACACGAGAAGGAGGACGATTATGAAAAAAAGAGTCGTTTTAGGATTAAGTGGAGGTGTTGACTCTGCTGTAGCAGCTTATTTACTTAAACAACAAGGATATGAAGTTATTGGCGTATTTATGCGAAACTGGGATAGCCAATTAAATAATGATATTTTAGGTAATCCCACAAATGATAACGATATTTGTCCTCAAGAACAAGATTATAATGATGCTAAAGCAGTAGCTAAACATCTTGGAATAGAAATTAGAAGAGTCGATTTTATTAAAGAATATTGGGATAAAGTTTTTACGTATTTTATTGATGAATATGCTAAAGGAAGAACACCAAATCCTGATATTTTATGTAACAAACATATTAAATTCAAAGCGTTTTTAGAATACGCTGAAGAACTTAATGCAGATTTTATCGCAACAGGACATTATGCGCGTGTTGAACATCATGAAGGTAAAGATTCAGTGATGTTAAAAGGAATTGATCAAAATAAAGATCAAACATACTTTTTATGTCAACTTAATCAAAAACAATTACAAGCTTCTTTATTTCCTTTAGGAAATATTACAAAACAAAAAGTTAGAAAAATTGCTGAAGAATTAGATTTACCGGTAGCTCATAAAAAAGATAGTACAGGAATTTGTTTTATTGGAGAAAGAGACTTTAAACAATTCTTACAAAATTATATTCCAGCAAAACCTGGAAAGATGGTTGATATTCAAACTGGTAAAGTGATTGGTGATCATATTGGAATTATGTACTATACGATTGGTCAAAGAAAAGGTTTAGGTATTGGTGGTTCAGGTGACGCTTGGTTTGTTGTTGGGAAAAACTATGATCAAAATATTTTATATATTTGTCAAGGTGACCAAAATGATTGGTTAATGTCTACAGGTGCTTTAATTACAGATGTTAACTGGATACCAAGTATTAAACCTCAAGAAGCTATTAAATGTAATACAAAGTTTAGATATCGTCAAAAAGATAACCCAGTAACTCTCACTTTTATTGATGAAAATACTGTAAAATTAGAATTTGATCAACCTGTTAAATCTGTAACTCCAGGACAAGCAGCTGTTTTCTACGATGGAGATGTTTGTTTAGGTGGAGGAACGATTGAAAAAGTCTATAAAGACGGAAAAGAGATTGAATATCTATAATGTTAAAATATACAGGATATATTAGAAAGATTCGCTATTATAGCGAATCTTCTCATTATATAGTTGCATTATTAGAAGTAGAGGAAGATCAGGAACTTTTGACAATGAATGGTTATATGTCAAATTTTAATGATTATGATAAATATGCTTTTTATGGTGATTTTGAAATTCATCCTAAATATGGTCAACAATTTAAGTTGGATCATTATGAAATAGTTTTAAGTACAGATGAAGAAGAAATTATTAAATATTTATCAAGTCCCTTATTTAAGGGAGTTGGTCCTACACAAGCAAAATACATTGTTGATGCATTAGGAGAAAATGCACTTTCTTTAATCAAAGAAGATAAACATCATTTAGATTTAGTTAAAGGAATGACAGTGGCTAAAAGAGAACTTATTTATGAAGTATTGACTTCTAATGATTATGATCAAGAAGTCACACAATTCTTTATGGGACATGGTATTTCTTTAAGGCATATTGGTATTATTCAAGAAACTTATAAAGAAAAAACATTAGAAATCTTACAAAATCATCCATATCAATTAGTAGAAGACATTGATGGTATTGGTTTTAAAACAGCAGATGAACTTGCTTTAAAAACAGGAGGAACTTTAAATAATCCGGATCGTTTAAAAGCAGGAGTTATTTATAGTATTAAACAAAGTTGTTTTTCATCAGGAAGTACATATGTACTTTATGATGAAATAAAAAAAGCTTTTCATAAAATTATTTATCATATTGATGATGAGGTTTTTGATGAATATCTCAATACTTTAGTAGAAGAAGGAAGAGTCATCAAAGAAGGAGAATATTATTATGATGAAGAGCTTTATGAAAGTGAAGAAATCATTGCAAATTTTTTAAACAAAATAAATGATTATCCAGAAGAATTTTATGATGAAAATGAATTAGAAAGACTGCTTGATAACTATCAGGATAAATTTGGTATTGTCTATTCAACAAAACAAAAAGAAGCAATCGAATACTTTTTAAAATATCCAATGATGATTTTAACCGGAGGACCAGGAACGGGGAAAACAACGGTTGTTAAAGCGCTGATTCAAATCTATCGAACACTTTATCCAAAAGATGCAATTTCTCTGGTAGCACCTACAGGAAGAGCAGCGAAAAGATTAAGTGAATTAACAGGTTTGGATGCTTGTACGATTCATCGAGAACTTAAATGGGATTTACATAAAAATTCATTTGCGATGAATCGAAATAATCCTTTAAGTAGCCAAGTTTTAATTATTGATGAGTTTTCGATGGTTGATAGCTTACTTTTATCTAAATTGTTTGATGCAAGCAGACGTGTTCATAAAGTATTGTTTATTGGTGATTATCATCAACTTCCTTCAGTAGCACCAGGAAATGTTTTAAAAGATTTTATTGAAAGTCAATTAAAAGTTATTGAATTGGATGAGATTTATCGTCAATCAAAAGATTCAGGAATTGTGCAATTGGCACATCAATTAATTCATCAAGAAGTGAATGATTTATCATTGTTTGAACAATATAAAGATATTCATTTTTATAATAGTACCAATTTTGAAATTATTAAAAATGTGACAACAATTGTAAAAAAAGCAATAGAAAATGGCTATGATCAAAATGATATACAAGTTTTAGCACCAATTTATCAAGGTGTTGCAGGAATCAATGCTTTAAATTTTGCTTTACAGGAAATTTTTAATCCTAAGAATCATCAAGAAGAATATCGCATTGGACAGAAAGTTTATCGAGAAGGAGATAAGATCTTACAGTTAAAGAATAGACCAGATGATGATATTTATAATGGTGATATAGGTGTTTTAGTTGAAATTAACCGTAAAGATGGTTTTGAATATTTAGAAGATACGCTTATTGTTGATTATGATGGTAATTTAGTCGAATATACATCAAAAGATTTTATGACTTTTACATTGGCTTATTGTATGTCAATTCATAAAGCTCAAGGAAATGAGTTTAAAATTGTTATTATGCCTGTTTTAAATGATTATTATATTATGCTTAAAAGAAATTTGATTTATACAGGTCTAACAAGAGCTAAACAAGCTTTATTTATTTTAGGTAATCCACAAGCTTTTCTTTATGGTATAAAAAATATTTCTGATAGTAAAAGAAAAACAACATTAGTAAGTAAAATCAATCAAAATAAAAATGTTGAAACATATGAAGAATCTTCATATAATCAAGAACTTAAACAAAATATTACAGATTTTTTAAATGATGATGAAACTGTATAATTTTATAAAATAAAGACATACTCAAATAGAGGTGATAAAATGAAACGCAATAATATTATTATGGCATTAACTCTTACATCATTAGCACTTCTATTTAGTGAAACTGAATGTGGTTGCCATGTTATGGAAACAATTAAAGAAAAAATGTAAGATATTGAAATACTTTTGTATTTCGTGTATAATGCAAATAAATCGTTGAAAAAGATCAGTACTATATAGAATATTTTAGAGAGAACATGGTGGGTGAAAATGTTTATAGGATATATAGGAAAGCTACTTTGGAGAGTAATTAATGATTACCGTAGAACTGCGTTAAAGTTTAATTAAGGGCATGTATTTTTACATGAACTAGGATGGTACCGCGATAAAGTCGTTCCTAGATAAGGACGACTTTTTATATTGTCAAAAAAGGAGAAAAGAAATGAAACAATTAACAGGAAATCAAGTTAGACAAATGTTCTTGGATTATTTCAAATCTAAAGGACATATGATCGAACCAGGTGCATCACTTATTCCTCATAACGATCCAACTTTATTATGGATCAATGCAGGGGTTGCTGCACTAAAAAAATATTTTGATGGTAGTGAAAAACCAGCATGTAATCGTATTGCGAATGCACAAAAATCAATTCGTACAAACGATATTGAAAATGTTGGTAAAACAGCAAGACATCATACTTTCTTTGAAATGTTAGGAAACTTCTCAATTGGAGATTATTTCAAAGAAGAAGCGATTCCATTTGCTTGGGAATTTTTAACAAGTCCAGAATGGATTGGTTTTGATAAAGAAAAATTATATGTTACTGTTTATACAGATGATGAAGATGCTTATCGTATTTGGACAGAAGTATGTCATGTAGATCCAAGTCATATTTTAAAAACATATGAAAACTTCTGGGAAATTGGAGAAGGTCCAGGTGGTCCTGACTCAGAAATTTTCTATGACCGTGGAGAAAAATATGATCCTGAAGGTTTAGGAGAAAAATTATTCTTCGAAGAAATGGAAAATGATCGTTATATTGAAGTATGGAACGTTGTTTTCTCTCAATATGATTGTAATCCAGCGATTGATCGTAAAGAATATAAAGAACTTCCACAAAAAAATATTGATACTGGTATGGGACTTGAAAGATTAGTAAGTATTATTCAAGGTGGAGAAACAAACTTTGATACTGATTTATTCTTACCAATCATTCATGCTACTGAAAAATTAGCCAATGTTTCTTATGAAGAAAATAAAATGGCTTACCGTGTTATTGCTGACCATATTCGTACTGTAACTTTTGCTTTAGCTGATGGAGCAATGTTCGATAATGCTGGTAGAGGGTATGTTTTAAGACGTATTTTAAGACGTGCTGTTCGTTATGGTAAACAAATTGGTATTGAAAAAGCATTTATGTATGATCTAGTACCATTAGTTTGTGATATGATGAAAGATTTCTATGATTATTTACCAGAAAAACAAGATTTTATTTCAACAATGGTAAAAAAAGAAGAAGAAGCTTTCCATAAAACATTATTAAATGGTGAAAAATTATTAAAATCATTAATTGATAAAAATGAAAATGGAGAAATCAGTGGAAAAGATGCTTTCAAACTTTATGATACATATGGTTTCCCATTTGAATTAACATTAGAAATCGCTGAAGAATCAAATTTAACAGTTAATGAAGAAGAATTTAAAGAAGAATTAAAAATTCAACAAGAAAGATCTCGTGCATCACGCGATAACAATGAATCAATGGCAAGTCAAAAACCTGATTTAATGGCTTTTGTTGAACCTTCTACATTTGTTTATGATCCTACACCAATCCAAGGAAAAGTTATTGGATTATTCAAAGATGGTGTTAAAACAGATGAAATCACTGATAAAGGAGAAGTTATCTTTGATACAACTCCATTCTACGCAGAAATGGGTGGACAATGTGGTGATACTGGATCATTAGATAATGAAACAACACATGCAAATGTTGTTAATACTTTAAATGCACCAAATAAACAACATATGCATTTTGTTGAAGTAAAAGAAGGAGCTATTCATTTAGGTGATACTTTTACATTATCAATTGATCAACAAAAACGTCGTCAAATTACAGCAAACCATAGTGCAACACATATTTTACAAAAAGCTTTACAAGAAACTTTAGGTGATCATATCAGCCAAGCAGGTTCTTATGTTGATGATAAAGTTTTAAGATTTGACTTTACTCATTTTGAAAAAATTTCTGCTGAACTATTAAAAGAAATTGAAGAAAAAGTTAATCAAATTGTTTTTGAAGGACGTCCTGTTGTTATTAAAAATATGACAAAAGAAGAAGCTTTAGCATCAGGGGCAATGGCTTTATTTGATGAAAAATACGGAGATGTTGTTCGTGTTGTCAACATTGGAGATTACTCTATTGAATTATGTGGTGGTTGCCATGTTTTAAACAGTTCTGAAATTGGTTTATTTAAAATCGTTAGTGAAGAATCTGTAGGTAGTGGAATTAGACGTATTGTGGCACAAAGCGGTTTAGCTGCTTATAATGCAATGGTTCATGAAAAAGAAACAGTAGATACAATTGCTTCAACATTAAATCTTAAAAATAGAAAAGATGTTGTAAACAAAGTAGAAGCATTAAAAGAGGAATTAAAAGAAGCTAAAGTAGAAGTTGAACAATTATCAGCTAAATTAAATGCAATTCAAGCCGCTTCAAAAGCAAATGATATTGAAGAAATCAATGGAGTTAAAGTTCTTTATGTTGAAGAACAATTAGAAAATGCCAAAGCAAAACAATTAACATTTGATTTTAGAGATCAATTAGAAAGTGGAATCGTTGTTTTAGTTTCAAAATATGAAGAAAAATGTTCATACTTTGTTTCTGTGTCAAAAGATTTAGTTGGCCAATATAAAGCAGGAAATATCATTAAAGCAATCAATGAAGTTGTTGACGGTCGTGGTGGTGGAAAACCTGACTTTGCTCAAGGTGGATGTGCTATCAATGATAATATTTCTAAAATCAAAGGTGCTTTAAAAAATATTTTGTAATTTAATACAGTATAAGGTATAATATATATTATAGAAAAGAGGGTGAGTTAGATGGAAGATTTAACAAAAACAAGAGTATTTAGTTCAGAAGATATGCGTAGAGAAATGATACGCAGTAATCTTAAAACAGTTATCAATGCTTTAAATGAAAGAGGATACAATGCTGTACATCAAATCGCGGGTTATCTCATATCTAATGATCCTGCATACATCTCTTCTCATAAAAATGCAAGAAATATTATTCAACAAGTTGAAAGAGATGAAATTATTGAAGAATTAGTAAAATCTTATTTGGAGAAAGAATAATGAAAAAAGTATTAGGTCTTGATTTAGGGTCTAGAACTTGTGGTATTGCCATGTCAGACATTCTAGGAATGATTGCTCATGGTGTTGAAACGTTTCGTTTTAAACCTGATGATTATTTGACATGTGCAAAACATGTTAAAGAAATTGTTGAAGAAAATGAGATTGAAACGATTGTTTTAGGTTTACCAAAACATATGAATGGTGATATTGGTGAAAGAGGACAAATTTCAATTGAATTTAAAAAACAATTAGAAGAAATGATTGAAGGAATCAATGTGATCTTAGTTGACGAGAGATTAACAACGGTAGTTGCTGAAAATCAACTTCTTTTTGCGGATGTATCAAGAAAGAAAAGAAAACAGGTAATTGATAAAATGGCGGCAGTTGCTATTTTACAAGGTTACTTAGATAGAGGATAAGTTATGGATGAAAATACAATTGTTGTAACTGATGAATTAGGAAACGAAGTAGAGTATGAAATTTTATTTACATTTGAAAATGAAGAAAATGGACATCAATATGTTGTTTACTTCGATCCTGAAAAAGATGAACCAGAAGCACAAGCAGCAATCTTTGATGATGAAGGTGGACTATTTCCAATTGAAACTCCTGAAGAATGGGAATTAGTTGAAGAAGTTTTCCAATCATTTGTTTCAGAAGAAGATGAAGATGAAACAGGATATTGTGAAGGAGAAGATGAAGATTGTAATTCATAAAAGCTAATGAAAATTAGCTTTTTCCTTTTTTAGACATGAACAGTTCATAGAAGGAAATTAGAATAATCAATGAGGTGAAAGAAATGGCATTTAATTTATTTGGAGGAAAAAGAAGAATTACGAAAGGTTTTTTTGCTAATTCTTTAGGAAATAAACAAACAAGAGGAATCTATACATTTCAAATCGATGTGGAAAATGGAGAGTTGATATTTAAAAAATATTTTGTAACACCAACGGATCCAGTTTATGCATTCAATTATGGACGCTTTTCATGTATTACTTATAGAAATAGAACAGGTTCTGTGGATGATGGAGGAATTTGTTCTTATGCAGCAACTGCTGAAACATTAGCACTTGCTTCACGTGTGACAGATAAAGGAAAGACATATGTGCATGCTTGTGCAAATGGTGATGTAGAAACTGCTGATAAAGTATTCTGTGTTGATTATTTTAATAGTGAAATTTCGGTAATTTCTATTATTAAGAAAAAACTTGTAAAATGTATTTCTCATTTTAAGTTGAATGGAAGTGGAAAAGATCCTGTTAAACAAGCACAACCATATCCTACATATGTGAGCTTTTTACCAGATGAAGATAAACTTTATGTTGTTTGTTTAGGATTAGATCAAGTATGTTTCTTTGATGTTGGTGAAGATGGAACATTAACATTAGATAATGTACATACATTACAATTAGAACCAGGTTGTGGTCCTAAAAAAATGATTTTTAATCAAAAAGGTGATCGTGCTTATGTAATGAATGAATTAAACAGCACAATTTGTGTTTATAAATATGATCATTTAAACTTTGAATTAATTCAAACAATCGATAGTTATCCAAAAGATGATGATCCTGAACTTGTAAGTTCTTTAAGTGATATTAAATTTAATAGTGATGATAGTCATTTATATGCAATTAATAAAGGACATGATTCTCTTGTGTTGTTCGAAGTAAATGAAGATGGAACTCTTACATATATTGACTTTGAAGATACTTCTTATGATCCAGTAGATATGCTTGTTTATAATGAGGAAGGAAATGAATGGATCGTTGTGGCTTGTCAAAAAGGTGGAATTGTTGAATCTTATCGTTTTGGTAAGGAAAAAGGTGGACAAGTTTATGAAACTGAATATAGCTGTATGGTAAATGAACCTGTTTGCTTAACACCATTTATTAATAATTTCTAAGGCAATTTATTTGCCTTTTTTCTTTGGTTGAATATCGACAAAAAATAACATATAATGATACAAGGTGAGGACTCAACATGGAAAAAAAGAAATTAGATATGAAGATTAAAATAGTATTAGGTATTATTATTTTTGTTGTTGTTTTATTTATTGGAAGTTTTGTATATTATAAGCAAGGAATCAAGGCTACGTCTTCTAAAAATAAGGAAGTGATTGTCACTATTCCTAAAGGTAGTAGTGGAAATGATATTATTAAGATATTAGATAAAAATAAACTTATAAAAAGTTCTACATGTGCCAAAATATATTTAAAAATGAATCAACATGATTTTAAAAGTAATGTTTATATTTTAAATAAAAAAATGGATTTAAAAACAATTTTTAAAGCAATTGAAGGAAAAGATAAAAAATATATTTCTAATACTAAAATAACAGTTTTAGATGGACAAACAATTCCTGAATATGCTTCTATTATTTCTAAACAAACAGGAATAGATTATAATGAGATCATGCAAAAATGGACAGATCAAACATATCTTCAAAAGTTAATTAAAAAATATTGGTTTTTAACAGATGATATTTTAAGTGATGGTATTTATTATCCATTGGAAGGATATTTAGCACCAGAAACTTATTTTCTAACACAAGAAGATACGATTGAAAGTATTACAAAAATGATGTTAGATCAAACACAAAAACATCTAGAAAAATATAAAACACAAATATTAGATTTTAAAGTGAACTCACAACCATTAACAGTTCACCAATTTATGACATTATCATCTATTGTTCAAAGAGAATCACCAGTCAATGACGAAGATAGGCAACTTGTTTGTGGTGTTTTAATTAATCGTTTAAATAAACAAATGCCATTACAATGTGATGTCACTGTTAATTATGGAAATCAAGAAGTAAAAATTGATGTTAAACATACAGATTTAAATAAAGATACAAAATATAATACATATAAATATAATGGTTTACCTGTTGGTCCTATTAGTTCAATTTCAACAGGAATTATAAAAAATGTTTTAAATTATAAGGAAAGTGAGTATTATTATTTCTTTGCAACACAAGATGGAAAAGTTTTATATGCGAAAACATATCAAGAACATCAAGCAAATGTAAATAGTAATAAGTGGTATTAAAATGAAGTATTTTGATGAAATAGAAAAAAGTGCAAGAGAAAGAAATATTCCAGTCATGGAAAAAGAGGGTTTGGAATTTTTAATACAAACATTCAATGAACATCAATGTCATCGCTGTCTTGAAATTGGCAGTGCCATTGGTTATTCAGCAATGATGATGGTTTCAAATATAGATGATTTTGTAGTTGAAACAATTGAATTAGATGATGCACGTTATCTTGAAGCTATTCAAAACATTAAAGAACAACAATTAGAAGATCAAATAGAAATCCACCATGATGATGCATTAACATTTGATATCAATGATTTAAAATACCAAGAATTTGATTGTTTATTTATTGATGCAGCGAAAGCACAATATCAAAAATTCTTTGAAAAATACATGCCTTTAGTTCAAAAAAATGGAATTTGCATTGTTGATAATCTAGATTTTCATGGGATGATTTTTGATATTGATCATATTAAAAATAGAAACACAAAACAACTTGTTAAAAAAATTAAAAGATTTAAAGATTGGATTTTCAATCATGAAGAATATCAAGTCACTTATTATGGTGTAGGTGATGGAATTTGTGTAATAAAAAGGAAGTGAAATAAGTGTCATTAATAATTAATATAAATAGTTTATCATATCTTTATGATTATTTGGATTTAGGTGTCCATGATTTTATTGTAGGAACAAATCAATTTTCATGTCGACAAGCTTTAACAGTTGATTATATAGAATTAAAAGAAATAAAGGAAAAATATCCAATGATTCGTTTATTTGTTTTAGTTAATGCGTTAGTTGAACAAAAATATTTAGATGATTTAAAGAATCATTTAGATAAATTAAATGAATGTCAAATAGATGGGATTATTTTTCAAGATTTTGGAGTTTTACAAATTTGTAATGAAAAAGGATATTCATTTGAAAAAATCTATGATCCAGAAACATTAAATACAAATCATCTCACATTATCTGTTTTAAAAGAACAAGGAATAGATGGTGCTTTTCTAGCAAGAGAAATCCCGCTAAAAGAAAAACAAATGATTGGACAAAATTGTAAATTAAAAACAATGGTTCAAGTACATGGGGTTGAATATATGGCTTATTCAAAAAGAAAGTTATTGTCTAATTATAAAGAGTATACACATCTTGATTTTAATGTAGATAAAGAGGCACAAATTGAAATCAAAGCCAATGGTGTAGAGGACCATTGTCATATTTATGAAGATCAATATGGAACCCACATTACTTCAACTAATCAAATGTGTGCACTAGATGTTCTTAATCAATTCAATGATTTTGATTATTTATATATTGATGGTCAATATATAAATGAAACAGATTTATTAGAAATTACACATCTTTATATACAAGCTATAGAAGCAATTAAAAATCAAACATACAATAAAGAATCAATAGAGTTGATGCAATTACTTTATCGTTTAACACCAAATGTTCATTACTATCATAGTTTTTTATTTGATTCAACTGTTTATAAAATTTCTGATGTAAGAAAGAGAGAAGAAAATGAGAGAAGTTAGTCAAGTTATTAATGGAAAAAGAGTCATTGTTAAAAAGCCTGAATTATTAGCGCCAGCAGGAAACTTAGAAAAACTAAAAGTGGCTATCCTCTATGGTGCAGATGCAGTGTTTATTGGGGGTAAAGAGTTTTCTTTGCGTTCAAGTGCTTCTAATTTTTCTTTAGATGATATTAAAGAAGCTGTTGAATTTGCGCATGCACATCATGCGGCAATTCATGTAACATGTAATATTATTTTACATGAAGATAATTTAGAAGGGTTAGAAGATTATCTTTTAAAGCTAGATGAAATTGGGGTTGATGCCATTATTGTAGCGGATCCTTATATCATGTCACTGGCTAAAAAATTAAACTTAAAATTAGAAGTTCATGTTTCTACACAACTTTCAACCATGAATACCAGTGCGATTCGTTTCTATGAAAATTTAGGAGTTGATCGTGTTGTTTTTGCTAGAGAAGTGGATTATCACGATTTAAAAGAAGTTAGGGAAAAAGTGGATATTGATTTAGAATATTTTATTCATGGAGCTATGTGTATCCATTATTCAGGAAGATGTATGTTATCTAATTATTTTTCAAGAAGAGATGCCAATCGTGGAGGATGTTCGCAATCTTGTCGATGGTATTATGATATTTTTGAAAAAGATCAGCAGTTAAATCATGATGAAATTGTTCCTTTTAGTATGTCAAGTAAAGATATGTCTTTAGTAGATGAATTACCTAAACTTATTGAATTAGGGATTGATTCTTTTAAGATAGAAGGAAGAATGAAGTCTTTGCATTATATTGCAACTGTTGTATCTACTTATCGTAAATTGATTGATACGTATTGCGATGATCCTGAAAACTTTGATAAAAATGGTTATCGAAAAGAAATTGAAAAGGCAGCCAATCGCGCTTTATGTACAGGCTTCTTTAAAGATGTTCCAAACAGTGATTATCAGCTTTATAATCAAAGAGATGAGCATCCTACACAAGATTTTTGTGCGCGTGTATTAAGTTATGATGTAGATAAACATGAAGTTATGATTGAACAAAGAAACTATTTTAAAGTGGGAGACACAATTGAATTTTTCTCACCACATCATGAAAATATTTTAATTCAAGTAAAAGAAATATATAATGAAGATAGAGAAGCAGTAGAAGTAGCAAATCATCCAATGGAAATTCTTTATTTAAAATGTGAGCAACCATTGTCTGAATTTGATATGGGAAGGAAGGTTTTAACAAATGAAAAATAGTATTATTATTGGTATTGCTGGAGGAAGTGCTTCAGGAAAGACATCTATTTCTAGACAAGTGTATGAATTTTTTAAAGGAAGTCATACAACATGTATTATTAAACAAGATGATTATTATAAAGATCAAAGTCATCTTTCTTTTGAAGAAAGAGTTAAAACAAACTACGATCATCCTTTTGCTTTTGATAATGATTTACTTGTAGAACAATTAAAACAATTAAAAGAAGGAAAATCAATTTCTAAACCTACATATGATTATACTCAACATACAAGAAGTGATGTTGTTGAAACAATTACACCAAGAGATGTTTATATTTTAGAAGGATTATTTGTTTTATATGATGAAAAAATTAGAGATTTATGTGATATTCTTGTCTTTGTAGATACAGATGCTGATATTCGTTTTATTCGTCGTTTAAAACGTGATATTGAAGAAAGAGGACGTTCTATTGATTCAGTATGTAATCAATATTTAGAAACAGTAAGACCAATGCATGAACAATTCGTTGAACCTTCAAAAAAATATGCACATATCATTATCCCTGAAGGGGGAAATAATACAGTAGCCATCGATCTTTTAATTACTAAGATTTCAAGTGTTATTGATGCTAAGGAGTAAAAGATGTATTGTACAAATTGTGGTCGAAAAATTAAAGATGGAGAACGTTATTGCCCTTATTGTGGAACGAAAACATTTAATGAATATGAATTTAATCAACAAAGAGTAGATTATGCAATTTCTAGACGTAGTATTCCAATGTGTATTATTTTATCAATTGTTACGTTTGGAATTTATGGACTTTATTGGCTTTATTGTCTTGCCAGTGATGTCAATACACTTACTGGAGAAGAAGAATCTTCAGGTTTTAAAGTCTTGATTTTAAGTATTATTACTTTAGGTTTATATGAACTTTATTGGTTGTATAAAGTTGGAGAGAGATTAAGTTATTTTCAAACTTATCAAGGAGAAATGGTAGATAGTTATCGAGCTCTTGTTTATTTGATTTTAGGAATATTTGGATTAAATATTGTAGCAAGAGCACTTATTCAAAATGATTTGAATAAATATGCTTATGATTCATAAAAATAGACTAGATATTTAGATATAAATATGCTATATTATTGATTACGAGGTGACTTAAAATGGATAAAGATAAAGTATTACTTACGAAATCTGGTGTAGAAAAACTTGAAGAAGAAAGAGATAATTTAATTAATGTTGAAAGACCTAGAGTCATTGAAGAATTACAATTAGCTCGTTCTCAAGGTGACTTATCAGAAAACGCTGATTATGATGCAGCTAGAGATAAACAAGCTCAAATCGAACAAAGAATTAAAGAAATTGAATATATGCTTCAAAATGCAGAAATCATTTCTGAAGAACAAATGGATTTAAATGTTGTTAAACCTGGGACAACAGTTACAATTTTAGATTTATCTTTAGATGATCCTGAAGAAGAAAAATATACAATTGTAGGTTCTTTCGAAACTGATCCTGTTAATGGTAAGATTTCAAATGAATCACCACTTGCTAAAGCACTTATTGGTCATGGAGTTAATGAAATCGTGACTGTTGGGGTTGCTGAAGCATATGATGTAAAAATTGTAGATATTGAATTTACTGCATAAAACAACAAGTTATTGTTGTTTTTTCTTTATATAATAAAGTAAATAATAAATAATAAAAACAAATAAAGGTTTTATTAAAATTTGAATATTTATATCTTTTAAATGAAATATAAATTGAATAATTAAATAAGTCATTGAAAGGGTCATTCCGTGGATCAATGGCTTTTCTTTTACCATTTTATAAAAAATAAAAGTGAAAACAACTAAGATAAGATAACTAAAAAAAGTAATCAGTAATTGATAAATAAAAGATGAAACATGCATAAAAGAAAAAAGAATAGCCATAATAAAACTAATGATTAAATAACTTACAAATAAAAATGCATAAGATAATAAATAAGGCATTAACTTTCTTTTCATAGAAACCTCCTAATAGAGAATATGAAAAAAAAGAGTAAGTAGAACGGAGAACATATGTTTAAAATATTTATCATTAGTATTTTTATGTATATCTATCTAACAGTTTTACTTAGGCTTTTTGGAAAAAAAGAATTTAGTCAACTCAATGTTTTTGATTTTGTTGTTTTTTTAGTGATTTCTGAAATCACGACAATGTCTTTAGAAACACAAGATTTGTCTGTTTTAGATAGTGTGATAGCCACACTGACACTCATTATTTTAGATAGAATAGAATCTTTTATTACGATGCGTTCAAAAAAATTGAGAGATTTTTTTGAAGGTAGACCGTGTTATATCATTTATAGAGGAAAGATACAATATCAAAATATGAAAAAATTACGCTATAGTATAGATGATTTATGTCATCATTTAAGAGTAAGTGATATCGATAGTGTTTCTAAAGTGGATTTTGCTATTCTAGAAACAAATGGTTCTTTATCGGTTATTCCAAAACAAGAAAGTCAAACACTTTTACCTGATGCATTGATCAGTGATGGCTGTATTAATCAAGAAGCACTTCAAATTATAAATAAAGATGAAGCGTGGTTGAAAAATGAATTAAAGAAAAAACACATTTCTTATATAGAAGATGTGCTTTATTGTGTTTTAGAAAAAAAGGGTCTTTATGTGATAAAAAAATAACTATCCAAACATAATATCCAACATCATCATGATCATAAATCCTACCATAAAACTCATCGTACCAACATCTACTTCTTTTAAGGCATTTGCTTCAGGAATCAGTTCTTCGATACAAACAAACATCATCGCTCCAGCTGCAAAGCTTAAAGCAAAAGGGAGAATGCTACTAAAAAGTTGAGCAAATAAAAAACCTAAAAGTGCACTTGGAATTTCTACAAGGGCAGAATATTGACCATACATCATTGCTTTAAAACGTGAGATACCACTTTCATGTAAAGGCAAAGAAATGGCTGTACCTTCAGGAAAGTTTTGGATACCAATACCAATAGATAAAATAAGTGCAGGAACAAGATTGGTTTTAACGCTTGCAATGGCAATTCCAACCGCTAAACCTTCGGGAATATTGTGTAAGGTCATTGCTAGTAATAAAAGTTTATTTTTAGAAAGAGTATTTGTAGGACCTTCTTTTTGATGAGAAATAATATGTTCATGGGGAAGAAATTTATCACATAATCTTAAAAATAAGCCACCGCTAAAAAAGACAAGTGGAATCAAAAAAAGTAAAAGTAGATGATCTTCAACTTGTTGGATTGCTGGAAGAAGCAATGAAAAGAAAGTAGCAGCAATCATAATACCAGCAGCTAAACCTAAAGCAATACTGACAAGTTTTTGACTTTTACTTTTAACAAAATAAACAAGACTTGACCCTAAAAAAGTCATGAGCCAGTTAAAAATAGAAAGTACTAAAGCAAGTAAAAAAAGTTGTGAATTTGATAACATAAAAGACCTCCATAGTATCCTATGAAGGTCTTATCATTTTATCTAGGCTTATCTATTAATAAAGTCATAGTCACTATCATCAATAGTTACTAAAATTGCTTTTTCAGTTAATCTTTGTTTTTTACTATCATAAGTAGGTAAAACAGTATAATTAACACGAATATTTCTTTCTACTTCTTCATCGTAAGCAAAATCTGCTTGTCTAAAGAAGATAGGATCATGATCATAAACAGAAATATTACCAAATTGATTTTGTTCATTGTAATAAACAACTTTACCTGATTTACGAGTAACTAAACTATCAAGATGTGACATGATCAAATCATACATTTCATCATAAAGAGTACTTGAATCTTTACCTTGATATTTTTCATCAATGACAAAATCACAATCTTTTTGATTTTCATTACATAATGCTTTAATAAATGAATGAACAACTTTGATCAATAATTCATTACCACTATTTTCAACAGCTTCATTTAATCTTTGATATAAAGGAAGTTGTTCAAGGGCATAACCGTTTTCAAAGAATTCATAAAGTAAATAAGCATTTGCTTCTTTTACTTTACCAACAGTAGCATTTGTTTTATATAAAACTTCGTAGAAGTTAACTCCTTTAATACGATTATGTAAAGAAATAAATTCTCTATTAGCTTCATCATATTCTTTTAATTCTAATAAAGCACATCCTCTATAATATTTGATCCATTGTAAAGCGTTATAATGCCATTTAAGTGGTGTAGCTAATGCTTGATTTGCACATTCTACACATGCTTTATATTGTTTTGTTTCAAATAAAGCACGTACTTTTAATCTAAAGTATCTTTCTTTGAAAGATTCAAATTCTCTACCTTCGTTATTAACAAAAGGTTTATCAGATAATAATCTAACATCTAATTTATTAAGCATTTTAATCATTAAATCATAATTGATTGGAGTTTGATTTAATGCATATTTAATTGCTCTATTAATTGCTGGTTCAACAGGAGAATATTTTTCTTGTTTACAAATACCTAAAATATCTTCAAGGATATCAAAGAATAAACTTTCTTTTTCTTTTATTTTTTCATCATCAATATTAATAAACTTATTATATAAAGCATACCCATATTGATTAATATATCCTTTTAAAGAAGGAGCCATTTGTAAAAATGTATTTCCTACTTCAATTGCATCAACATTTCTACCATTGTTTTTTAATAATTTAATAAAATCATTTGCTTCAAATTCATTGAAAGAAGCAGCATCTTCATTGAATTTATTGAAATATCTTTCAATACTTTTTAATTCGTTTTCGTTCATAAAATTCACCTCGTGCATTATTATATCATTTATTTATCATGAATAACATAAAATGTTTTTAAAAACATTTTTTATATGCTATAATAATGCAGAAAATTAAGAGGTGAAAAAATGAGTAAACAAGTGTTTAGTACAGATTTTTACGGGAAAAATCTGACAGTAGAAGTAGGAGAATTAGCTAAACAAGCTAATGGTAGTGTTTTAGTAAGATATGATGATACAGTCATCTTATCAACAGCTGTTGCAGGAAAAGAACCAAAAAGTGTAGATTTCTTTCCACTAACAGTTACATATGAAGAAAAATTATATTCTGTAGGTAAAATTCCTGGAGGATTTCTAAAAAGAGAAGGACGTCCAAGTGAACATGGAACTTTAACTGCAAGAATGATTGATAGACCAATTCGTCCATTATTTGCAGACGGATTTAGAAATGAAGTACAAGTTGTTAATACTGTTTTATCAGTAGATCAACAAGCTTCTCCAGAAATGGCAGCAATGTTAGGGGCTTCTCTTGCATTATGTGTTTCTGATATTCCTTTCAATGGACCAATTGCTGGTGTTAATGTTGGTTTAATTGATGGTGAATTTACCATCAATGCTGGTCCTGAAGAAATGGAAAGAAGTTTAATTAACTTAGAAGTAGCAGGAACAAAAGATGCCATCAATATGGTTGAAGCAGATGCTAAAGAAGTTGATGAAGATACAATGTTAAATGCTTTAATGTTTGGACATGAAGCTATTAAAGAATTAATTGCTTTTGAAGAAAAAGTTGTTGAAGCATGTGGTAAAGAAAAAATCGAAATTCCATTATTTGAATTAGATGAAGCTTTAGTTCAAGAAATCACAGATTTATGTAATGATGAAATGGTTGCTGCTGTATCTATTCCAGGAAAACTTGAAAGATATGCAGCCATTGATGAAATCATGGATCGTGTAACTGCACAATATGATGAAAAAGAATATGCAGATGAAGAAACAAAAGAATCTGTGATGAAACAAGTTGGAATTATCTTACATGACTTAGAAAAAAATGAAGTAAGGCGTTTAATTACGGAAGAAAAAATTAGACCAGATGGTCGTAAAATTGATGAAGTGCGTCCATTAAATGCACAAGTTGATTTATTACCAAGAGTTCATGGTTCTGCTTTATTTACAAGAGGTGAAACACAAGTTTTATCTGTATGTACATTAGGAGCTATGGGAGAAGTTCAAAAAATCGATGGTTTAGGATTAGAAGATCAAAAACGTTTCATGCATCATTATAACTTCCCACCATATTCAGTTGGTGAAACAGGAAGAATGGGTGCTCCTGGACGTCGTGAAATTGGACATGGTGCTTTAGGAGAAAGAGCTTTAGCACAAGTTATTCCAAGTGAAAAAGACTTCCCATATACAATCCGTGTTGTTTCTGAAGTCTTAGAATCAAATGGTTCAAGTTCACAAGCTTCAATCTGTGCATCATCAATGGCATTAATGGCTGCTGGTGTACCAATTTCTAATCCAGTTTCTGGGGTTGCGATGGGACTTGTTAAAAAAGGTGACGATTATACAATCTTAACAGATATCCAAGGTATGGAAGATCACTTAGGAGATATGGATTTCAAAGTAGCTGGTACTAAAAATGGTATTTGTGCTTTACAAATGGATATCAAAATTGATGGTATTACAAAAGAAATCTTACAAGAAGCTTTAGCACAAGCAAAAGTAGGACGTGCTCAAATCATGGATTGTATGTTAGGAGCTATTCCTGCACCACGTGATCATTTATCTAAATACGCACCAAAAATGCATGTTATGCATATTGATCCAGAACAAATTAGAGATGTTATTGGACGTGGTGGAGAAACAATTAATGAAATCATTGAAAAATCAAATGATGTTAAAATTGATATCGATCAAGACGGTACAGTGGTTATCTACCATAGTGATCAAGAAGCAATTGACACAGCTGTTTCTTTAATTGAAAGAATTGTTAAAAAAGCTGAAGTTGGTGAAATCTATGATGGAACAATCGCACGTGTAAATGATAACTATGCATTCGTTACTTTATTTGAAGGTACAGATGGATTCTTACATATTTCTGATTGGTCTTATGAAAGAACAAGCAAAATGCAAGATGTATGTAAGGTAGGAGATGTCATCAAAGTTAAGGTAACTAAAGTTGATGATAAAGGTAAAGTAAATGTTTCTAGAAAAGCTTTACTTCCAAAACCGGTTAAAAAAGAAGAAAAAACTGAAAAAAATGAAAAATAAAATCATACTTGCAAGTAGTTCTCCAAGAAGAAAAGAACTTTTCGATAAATATGGAATAGACTACACAGTAGATTTTGTAGAAACAGAAGAAGTGTTAGACGAAAGTTTAACACTTTTTAAAAGACTAGAAAACATTGCTTTACAAAAAGCCAAACCACTTCAAATAAAATATCCAAACAATATCATTGTCTCAGCAGATACCATGGTAACCTTCCAAGATGAAATGTTAGGAAAACCAAAAAATAGAGAAGACGCTAAAAGAATGCTTGAGTTGTTATCGAATAATAAACAAGTTGTTATTACAGCAGTATGTATCATTAAAGATCAACAAAGCACAACATTTACAGATGCAACAACTGTTACATTTAAAAAATTATCTGATCAAGAAATTGAAGATTATCTTGATACAAATGAATGGCAAGGCAAGGCGGGTGCTTATGCAATCCAAGGAGTTGCTTCAAAGTTTGTAGAAAAGATTGATGGAGATTTAGAAAATGTCATTGGAATGCCAATGTATAAAGTTATCAAATATTTAGAAGCTTAACAATATAACGCGTATATATCTTTATAAGATTAAAAGAGGCATAGAAATCTAATAATTTACGATAGATTTTATGCCTCTTTTTATTAAATAAATTTAAATTGTTTATTTATTTTTTTGTGTTTTTGTATAATATATTCTTGGTGTAATTAAACAAATTATAAATAGTATGAAATTAATTAAAAAATATAAAAGAAATGAAAAATGATATTTAAAATAATAAAGCGTATTTTGAAATAAAGAAACAATCATCTTCGATAACGGAATTCCTATAATTGTCAGTAGAACTAGAGATATTACAAAATAAATAATACCTTCTAAAGAAAGCAACTTATACAGTTGTTTTTTTGTCATTCCAATTGCTTCTAGTGTAGCCAATTCTTTTTTTCTTGAATTGATATTCATGATAATAATATTAATAAAATTGAAGATTCCTAACATGAGTAAAATACATGCAAAAAGAATACCTACAAACATAAAGCAATTTATAATTGGTTGTAATTGCTTGATGGTGTTGATTTGACTTTTAAAAGTGATAGTACAGTTTTTAAAAATACTTAAAAGTTTTTCTTGGAGTTCTTCATTATCCGCATTTTTAGTATTGATTTTTAATTCTTCATAAATTGGATTTATTTGTAATCTTTCAAGACCTTTTTCACTCATATAAATACAGATATGATCACTATCAGAAATTAAATAATTTTGGGCATCTTGTAGAAAATTAGTATCTTCTTTAAATAAATTTTCAATTTTATAATCTATAGGATTACCATTGCTATTTTGGATTGAAAGTGAATCATTTATATACTTACGTGATACAGAAGTATCTAAAAGATAGATGCTATCACCATTTAAAAATGATATGTTATCTGTCTTGTTTGCTTTAGAAAAATGTGAAAGATCATCTTCATTTAAAAGAATGATTGTTGCTTTAAAATGATTGCTTTCTTTAGCAAAACTATTCTTCTTACCTAATTCTTTTTGCAAAAATTTAGATGAACCTGTGACTGTTGAATAAGCAGTTTTAACGATTTTTAATTCAGTTATTTCTTTTAAAGATTGTACTTTTGAGATTTCTTTATTGGTTATATCACTTTGCTTTCCTTCGTTATTTGGATTATTTGCCTCGATATTAAAAGAATAAGGCTGTTGTCTAGCAAAAAGAATATTATAATCTGGCTTTGAAATGGCAGAATAAATTGTTAAACAAGAAAATAATCCAATAAATAGTGAAAGTATAACAGAAATATTTCTTTTACTGTTTCCTAAAATATTTTTAATAGCGAGAGACAGTATGCGATTTTTTTTGAAAATAGAAAATGATCTATTTATATATGATGCATTACCTAGACCGTTATATCTAATTGCCTCAATAGGTGATATTTTGCTAGCAATCTTTGCCGGCTTTTTACTACTTATCCAAATAGTAAGTAAGACATAAATAATAACAATTAAAAACAAGAAAGGGCTAAATGAAACATTGCATGGAAAAATGTTTTCAATAGCTGATCCTGATATTAATCGACGAAGTGTATAAGGTACTAAAAAATATGAAAATAGTGATGCGAATACTAGTCCCATAGGAATTGATAATAAAGCATAAAATAGGGTTTCTTTTTTTACAATCGATTTTATTTGTTTTGGGGTCGTTCCTATTGTTTTAAGTTGTCCATAAAAATAAATGTCATTATTGATAGACAATTGCATAATATTATTGATAATAAAATATCCGCTTAATACAATTAGAATTGCTAGAAATGCACATGCTACAATAGATAACAAACCATCTGTTTTATTTGTTAAAAGACCAAAACTATAGAGCTTTTGATTTTTTGCTAAGTTTAAGTCTTTATTTAATTGGGACATAATCTTATCAGCATCTTGGTGTTTATCTTTAAGAGAAACCATTGTGACTTGATAAAGAGACGAATGTGATTTAGCGTACATATTTGAAATAATAATATTTCCTATTTGATTAATTTCTTGATGATGATCTTTGAAATAAAAAGTTGCTGCAGCAACATTAGCACTTTTGGTTTTTTGATCTCGACCAATTAAATAATCAGTAAAAATAGCACTAATATTAAATCTTTGTTTTTGATGATTTATATTTAAAGTAATATAATCACCAATTTTTTTGTTTTTATAACCTAATTTATTTAATGTCCATCTTGACAAAGCAATTTCATTTTTCTTTGTAGGATAATTTCCTTCAAATGAAGCAATTGTAGGCAAGATGTCTTCTTTCCATTCAATATCATCATAATTAGAAAGAACGATTTGACTATCTGAATAGGAATTTTCAAAATTAATACGACCATAATAGTGTTGATTACCAATATTTTTAATATAATCTAAATCATTTAATTTGTTTTTTTGTTTTTTAGTAAGATTCGTCATCATGATTTGACTTGTTGTCCCTGCACTTCGTAGATTATAGGTTTGATAATTGTCATAGTAACTGAATCCAATTGAAAAAATACTATAAATCATAAAAGTAACAAGAATGATAGAGACAAACATAAAAAGTGTTTTTGTTTTATTTTTTAATGTTGATAATGTGAGTTTATTGATTGCTTTTTTATTATTATTCATCATTGTTTTCACGCAACTTTCCGTCTTCAATTTTTATAATACGATCAGCTAATTGAGCAATATCCTCATTATGAGTAATCATGACGATTGTTTGTTTAAATAAATGACTTGTTCTTTTAATTAATCCTATAACTTCCTGAGTAGTTTTTGAGTCAAGATTTCCAGTGGGCTCGTCTGCAAGAATAATAGATGGTCTTGTTGCCAGCGCTCTAGCGATAGCAACACGTTGCTGTTGACCACCTGATAGCTTATTGGGATATATATTTTTTTTATCTTCTAGTTTTAAAACATGAAGTATTTCGTTTATAAAATCATATGGAATCTCATTACCATCAAGTTCAATAGGTAAAGTGATATTTTCTAAAACAGTGAGATTACCAATAAGATTATAATTTTGAAAAATGAAACCAATGTTTCTTCTTCTAAAAATAGCCAGTTCATCTTCATCCATTGATGTAATATCAATATTATTAATAAATACTTTTCCACTGGTAGGTTTATCTAATCCACCAAGTAAATTTAAAAGAGTAGATTTTCCACTACCAGAACTTCCAACAATTGCAATAAATTCATGATTGTTAATATTCAAGTTAATGTTATCTACAGCTTTTACAGTATAGTTATCCATTTTATAATATTTTTTTAAGTTTATTGTTTTTACGATTTCCATAAGCACTCTCCTTTGGTTATCTATATTCTACAAAATAAATATCACAAACTTGTTACAAAAAAGATAATGAATTAAAAAATTCATTATCTTTTTAAATAGATTGTAAAAGTCGAACCTTTTCCATATTCGGATTGAACAATGATATAGCCTTCTTCTCTAGATAAGATTTCTCTTGTCAAATAGAGTCCAATACCAATACCATCTTCATCTTGCACTTCCTGTGATCTATAAAATCTTTGGAAAATATTATTATAGTTTTCTTTTTTTATACCAATTCCTTGATCAGTAATTGTAATTTTAGAAAAGAAAGTATTTTTTGATATTTGAATTGTTATGGTTGTATTTTTATTTGAATATTTTATGCAATTTTCTAAAACATTAAAAATAGCTTCTTGAGTCCACTTTTCATCATATAGGGCAGAGATATGTGTATTTTTGGATAGTTCGATATTAATATGTTTTTTTTCAGCAAGTAAGAAAACATGATTAATGACTTCAATTAGAGTAGAATAAAGATCATTTTTTTCAATATTTAATTGAATAATATCTGTTTCTAATCGAGACATTTTAATAAGAGATTCCATTAAGAAATCAAGTTTATTAATTTGTTTATTAAGCATTTGATGAAAGTCAATAGCTTCTTCTTTAGATAAATCATTACGTGCTAATAAATCGTTATATATTTTGATGTTAGCTAAAGGTGTTTTCACTTGATGAGAAATATGAGTGACTAATGATTGAATTTCTTGTTTAGAATGGATTGTTTCTTCTTTTTCGATATCTAATTCTTGTTTATATTTATTAATTTGATGTAATAATTTTGATTCAATCGTTTCTTCATACTCTTTATTATTTTGGGTTGTTTTATCAAAAGTATTAAAAATATAATGTGTTAAATGATTTATTTTTGATTTGAAAGAAAAAATGTTTAGACAATATATAAAAATACTTACTAATGCATTTAAGACGATTAAGCATCTTATTAAGATAGAATCCGTTAAAAAGAAAATGATTATTGAAATAGAAAATAAAAATAAAACATACAGAGTTGCAATAATTTTATTCATCGTGACACCACCTGTAACCTAAGCCATAAACAGTTTTAATATAATGGTGTTTATCATCTTCTATCTTATTTCTTAATCGAGATATAGTAACAAGTAATGTGTGCTCATCAACATAATTTTCATTTACATCCCATATTTTTTCAATGATTCTTTCTTTTAAAAGTACTTGATTTTGATTTTCTAAAAATAAAGATAATAATTTGAATTCAAGAGGTGTTAATTTGATTTCTTTATTATCGATTACTAATTTAGATGTATTCTTATCAAAAAATAGATGGTCATCTTTGTAGAAAGTGTTTTTTGTATTTCTTTTTAAAATAACAATTATTTTCTTGTGAAGAATTTCAATATTAAATGGTTTTGTTACATAATCTTCTGCTCCTAAATTAAAACCATGTAAAATATCTGAATCCAAATCACAGGCAGATAAAATAAGAATAGGAATATTTGAATTAATAATTTTTATTTGTTCAATAAGATCAAAACCAGATAAATCAGGGAGATTGATATCTAAAATAATAAGATCACTATTATTTTGAGAAAGTGTGTCAAGTGCTTCTTGACCACTAAAACAAGAGAGTACATGAAATTTTTCTTTTTTGAAGTAAACTGAAATTGCTTTATTTAAAGCTGTATCGTCTTCAATTAATAAAATATTATACATTTTTCATCACCTGTTAATTAATTATCTATGTTATGACATGATTGTCAACTTATAGATTAACAAAAAAGATAAAAGATATTTTCATAAATAGAATCAATTGATAATAATCTTGTTTTTATTATGATATAATTAAGTAAATAGAAAAGGTTCAAAAAGGAGGAAAAATATTATGAATAATTTTGCAGAGATTGTAAGAGTAGGCATTATTACAGGACTTGGCGTGGTTTTAATGATTATGGCTCTTTTAATGGCAAATGGGAACTCGTTTCTAACAAAAGGAATGAACAAGAAATATACAAATGAATCTGTTAGAGATTATTGTAAGAGTAATTGTTTAGGGCAAATTATTTTTGCTTTAGGTCTTATTTTAGAGGGAATCTTTTCTAAAGGAATATTTTATTATTTAGGAGTTGGATGTTTATTTTTTGGAGCAGTACTTATGGTAGCTGTTTCTAAGAAATAAGTAAAAAGAGTATAATAGCATGAAGATGAGAAATAAAATCTCATCTTTTTTATTTGAAAAAGAATGGCTAGATGAAAAAATATAAAATTATTTTTGTAATCCATTTTTTATAAAAAACACGTAATATCAAGGGATTCCACGCTTCGTAGACATATTCTCTAGATGGAATGTTGTATCTTTTAAAGAAAGATTTTAGTATGATAGGTGTAAGGGAGTTGTTTATATGGATAGTAAAAAAATTGGAAAAGTAATTGCAAAGAGAAGAAAAGAAAAAGGAATGACCCAAGGGGAACTGGCAGAAAGATTATCTGTTTCTAATAAGACAATTTCTAAATGGGAGACCGGGGTATCACTTAGATAAAGATACCACACCAATCCCACGCTGACTTTTGCTCAACCGATACAGCCGGAGGGCTGGATAACAAGAAAAGGCGGTATGCGCCCCGTGGAGGGGTAGCGTACCG
>ERZ826242.246-NODE-246-length-84312-cov-28.780505_pt1 | contig 84312 bp, 65 predicted proteins | sample MGYA00519871_ERZ826242 | MGnify/ENA primary metagenome ERZ826242 (study PRJEB31778, sample SAMEA3449226) | human gut metagenome | biome: human gut; feature: human-associated habitat; material: faeces | place: United Kingdom | collected 2010/2012 ... | reverse complement strand
ATTTGTCATAGTTTATAGCTATGAACAAGCAATGTTTTTAAGTATTATACAATCTCCTCAATTGTAATCCAAGATTCCATACCCGCTATCTTGGATAAGTGTAAAAGTTAATAGTTATCAGTGTAAAAGAAAGGTATGGATTTTCTTTTACAAATGAATTGAGACTGACTGGATAGTTGGTCTCTTTTCTGTTATGCTTTGATTTCTGGCGGCTGGAAAGGAGTCACCATGTCAAAGTTTTTATCTTATGAAGATCGAATGATTATTGCTCAACGCCTTCAGGAGAATGCATCCTTTGGGGCAATTGGCAAAGAGTTAGGAAAGGACCGTACAACCATTGCCAAGGAGATTAAAAAGTATTCCTATGATAAGAAAAGCGGTCGTCCTAGATATCCGTATAATCCTTGTAAATTCCGTGCTACATGCAAAGCAAAAATAAGGGAAAATACATATCATTTCACTATCTAAGGGGCTGAAAAGCCTGTAAAATAAGGAAAGTTCAGGAAATCTCTCCACAAATCAAAATTTATTTTTGCTCCAAAACGTGAAGCTTTGCGGATTCCCATAGTCTACGCCCAGGCGGATTTCCCGATAGCCTGCGTTTCTCATTGCTTCCACTGCTTCCTGAATGATCTGTGTCCCGATTCCCTGGTTCTGATATGCCGTATCCATCATAAAAAATCCGATCCATACGATCTCTTCCGTCGGATATCCCAAAATCAGATCCATCACAGCAACCAGCGTATCCCCGTCAAACAATCCGATATACGCTTTATCCTCTTTGCTCTTTCCAGGCGGCAGCGCATTTCTATCATCCAGGATACTTTCTCTGGTTACAAATGGTTGATGAAATTCATAAAACAGTTTGTTTTTAGAACAAAGATCATAAATGATGTCCACATCTTCTGTTTCCAATGCTCTCACAAAAAAACGTTTCGATAACGCTTCCAGATCCATTTTGTTTTCTCCTTTCCCGTTTTCATCCTATTCCTCACATCTTTCCATGCGAAGCCTGTCTGTTGAAAGACACAAGGGAACTTTTAATACCTATCATACAATACTGTGCAGCAAAAAACAATTACGCCGGCAGCATCCGTAAGGAATTTAGAAGTAGCGCAAAAAAGGGAACCTTACGGTTCCCTTACACATGGAACCTTCTAAATTCCTTGCGGAATTTAGAAGTAGCGCAAAAAAGAGAGCCTTGCGGCTCTCTTACACATGGAACCTTCTAAATTCCTTGCAGAATTTAGAAGTAGCGCAAAAAAGAGAGCCTTGCGGTTCCCTTACACATGGAACCTTCTAAATTCCTTACGGAATTTAGAAGTAGCGCAAAAAAGAGAGCCTTGCGGCTCTCTTTTTTGCTTAGTTGTTGATCAGTTTGTCTTCGCCGTTCCAGCTGTAGAGTTTGCGGATTTCTTCGCCAACCTTTTCAGAAGGATGCTCAGCTGCGAGCTTTCTCATCGCTTTGAAGTGTACCTGACGGCCTGCGGGGCTCATGTCAAGCAGGAACTCTTTTGCAAAAGTACCATCCTGGATATCGGACAGGATCTTCTTCATTGCTTTCTTGGTATCTTCGGTAATGATCTTAGGACCGGTGATGTAATCGCCGTATTCAGCAGTGTTGGAAATAGAATATCTCATGCCTGCGAAACCGGACTGATAGATCAGGTCAACAATCAGCTTCATCTCATGGATGCACTCGAAGTATGCGTTTCTCGGATCATAGCCAGCTTCTACCAGAGTTTCGAAACCAGCCTGCATCAGTGCACATACGCCGCCGCACAGAACTGCCTGCTCGCCGAACAGGTCTGTCTCTGTTTCGGTACGGAAGGTAGTCTCTAAAACGCCTGCTCTTGCGCCGCCGATTGCCAGTGCATATGCCAGAGCCAGATCCAATGCCTTGCCGGTAGCATCCTGCTCAACAGCAACCAGACACGGAACGCCCTTGCCTGCCTGATATTCGGAACGAACGGTATGACCAGGTCCCTTGGGCGCGATCATGGTTACGTCTACATCCTTCGGAGGCTTGATACAGCCGAAGTGGATATTGAAGCCGTGTGCGAACATCAGCATGTTGCCGGGCTCCAGGTTGGGCTCGATGTCTTTCTTGTACATGTCTGCCTGCAGCTCATCGTTGATCAGGATCATAATGATATCTGCTCTCTTTGCAGCTTCTGCAGCGGTGTATACGGTAAAGCCCTGTGCCTCAGCCTTTGCCCAGGACTTGGAACCTTCATACAGGCCGATAATGACATCACATCCGGACTCCTTTGCATTTAATGCATGTGCATGTCCCTGGCTGCCATAACCGATCACTGCAATTGTTTTACCTTCCAATAAAGAAAGGTTGCAGTCTTCCTGATAATAAATCTTTGCCATCTTGGTATCCTCCATATTTTGGTATCTGCTTCTATCTCTGAAAAGGAGGTCATCCTCCTATCAGTAACATTGTACATTAAAGATTTTTGTTGTCCTCTTCATCGATGTAAACCACACGGTCTACACCTCTTGTAAGTCCCGCAATACCGGTTCTTGCAAGCTCCAGGATCTCATAGCCGGACAATAGATTTAGAAACGCCTCCAGCTTACTCTGGGAGCCGGTTACTTCAATGACCAGGCTCTCTGCCCCGACGTCCACGATCTTGGCACGGAACACGTTTGCAACAGCAATAATGCCTTCCCGTTCCTTGGCATTGGCCCTTACCTTGATCAGCGCCAGTTCGCGGAATACGCTGGAATCCGGCTCCAGCTCATGGATATACCGGACATCCACAAGCTTACCGACCTGCTTTTCTATCTGATCGAGGATTTCATCATCTCCGCTGGCTACAATGGTAATCCGGGTAAAACGCGGATCAGCCGTTACGCCTGCAGTAATGCTTTCAATATTGTAACCCCGTCTGGAAAACAGCCCGGAAATCCGACTTAATACGCCGGAGGTATTGTCAACAATCAGCTGAAATGCCTTCTTATGCATCGCTTCGTTTCCTCCCTGTACAGCACCCGGCTCTTCTGCCAGGCTGCCTGATCACCCTATGCGCTTTATTTTAGCAATGTTCGCATAGCATGTCAACGTATGAGTTTCCGGCATGTCATTCATAACCGGAAGTTATGGCTTTTTATTTTACGCAAAATCTGTGTTATAACGCAGGATCGCCTGATATCAAAATCCCGCCAAACTGTCTACAGAATGTAATGTCCTCACTGCACCTGCAACAGCTTCCCCATTCAGTTTTCCTGATCGTGGCATTTCTGCAGCGCCACAGTTCCGGTGCGGGCAACTTCCACGATGCTGATTGAATTGAGCATCTTTAAGAATAACTGCACGCGGTCCGGCACGTCGCAGATTTGGATCATCATCTGATATTTGCTCATATCTACGATCTGCGCCTTTAAAATGTTGCAGATTTCCATAATATCCCTGCGATTGTTCCGGTTATATTTTACCTTCACCAGCATCAGCTCCCTGCTGATGCTGGCCGGCTCGTCGAAGGTCTTTACTTTAATGATATCCAGTTTCTTATTTAACTGTTTTTCGATTTGCTCTAACGTGTGGTTATCGCCGCTGGATACGATCGTCATGCAGGAAACGCTCGGATCGTCTGTCTCTCCAACCACCAGACTGTCAATGTTAAACGCTCTTCTGGAAAACAGCCCCGCAACCTTGCAGAGAACACCGGAGCGGTTTTCCACCAGTACAGAATATATCTTCTTCATCGGTTTGTTCCTCCCTCCGTTATTTTACCGTATCCATCGGATTGATGACGCATTCCATCAAAACAGCGTCCTCATCCTTTAAAAAGGCGTCGATCGCCTCGTCCATCTTGTCCGGAGCCTCCAGACGGATAAAGTCCATGCCGTAGGCCTGTGCCAGCTTTTCCAGATCAGGACCGCCGCCGAGCTCTACGACAGAGTAACGTCCCTTGTAAGTATTCTGCTGGTACTCCCTTACCATACCAAGATAATGATTTGCAATTACCACAATTTTCACCGGAACCTGATACTGACGCATCGTCGCAAATTCCATCATGGACATCTGGAACGAACCGTCACCGCAGACTGCAACGACCTGTCTGCCCGGTGCGCCCAGCTTTGCGCCCATCGCCGCAGGAATGGAATAGCCCATCGTTCCCATACCGCCGGAGGTCAAAAAGCTGCCTTCACGGATCTTGCAGTTTCTGCATGACCAGATCTGGTTCTGTCCCACGTCTGCCACATAAACTGCGTCTTGCTCCATTTTATCGGAAAGCCTGCGCACGAACTCCGCCGGATCGACAAAGGCAGGATCGGGCTTTCTCGTATCTGTCATCGTCTTTTCATATTCCTGCAGGCAGACTACCCATTCGCTGTAATCCCCGTCTAACTCCTGTTCAAGCATATCGGAAAAAATGTGTTTTGCATCGCCGACCAGCGGGATCGTCGGGCCTGCGTTTTTTCCGATTTCCGCAGGATCGACATCCATATGGACGAGCACCTTATTTTTCGTGATGATTTCCGGCTGGTTGACCGCACGATCCGCCACTCTCGCGCCGACCATAATTATCATGTCCGCCTCGTTCATTGCGCGGTTTGCGCACGGTGCGCCGTTGTTGCCGACCATACCGAAATACAACGGGTCTTCTGTCTGCATCGCACCGATGCCCATCATAGTTGTTACAACCGGAATTTTGTGACGGTGGGAAAATTCCCGTAAAAGCTTCTGCGCATCGCCAAGCAGCACGCCGCCGCCTGCGCAGATGACCGGACGCTTTGCCTTTTCCAGCTCGGCAATTACCTTTTTGATCTGCACGATATGTCCTTTTACAGTCGGTTTATAGGTGCGCATGCTCACGCTGTCCGGATATTTGAATTTGCGTACCGGCGCATTCTGCACATCGATCGGAACGTCGATCAGGACAGGACCTTTTCTGCCGGTATTTGCAATATAAAACGCTTCTTTAAAAATTTGCGGAATGTCCTCTGCATTTTTGACCAGATAGCTGTATTTGACAAACGATTCCGCCGCTCCAGTGATATCCGCCTCCTGGAACACGTCGCTGCCGATCAACTCGCTGTTGACCTGTCCGGTAATGCACACAAGCGGAATGCTGTCTGCAAAAGCTGTTGCGATACCAGTAATCAGGTTTGTCGCACCGGGACCGCTCGTTACCGCGCATACGCCCACCTTGCCGGTCACGCGAGCCAGACCGCTGGCTGCATGCGCCGCATTCTGCTCCGTCCGGATCAGAACAGATTTGATATCCGTATCCAACAGGCTGTCATAAAACGGACAGATCGCAACCCCCGGATATCCAAATACCATTTCTACGCCTTCATTTTCAAGGCATTTTACCATTGCCTGTGCACCATTCATGCTGCATCTCCTCCTTGCTGCCACCCTGTCAGCGTTTTGTGCGATTCATCGCACCTCTGTATGTTCATCTTAATTTTATCATCTTAAAATATCGTTTTACCGTTTGAACTTCCCGAAAAACTCCGCCAACGGCTCCACAACTGCTCCCAGATCACGGATCGCGCTGTTTAAGCTTTCGATGTCCATCCGGTTTAACTTCTCCGTCGCCTGGCTTAACGCCTCGCTGCTCTGCCAAACCAGACCGTTTTCATCAAACAGCGTTTGAATATCCGTCAGCGTCTCCTGCGCCGTCTGTAGCGTGTCTGTCGCTTCCACCAGCGTCTCCTGTCCCTGACTGATAATCTGCAGCATCGGCGGGACGATAAGCAGAAAAACTGCGATGACCGCCGCTGCCAGAACACAGCCTGCCGCAGCCAAAATTCTCGTCACGAAAAGCTGCTTTTTTAACGAAGCCGTCTGCTGTCTGTTCTGCTCTGTCAGCTCTTCCAGCAAACCGATCACATCCCTGGATCTTTCTTCCATCTGATCTTCCCCCTGTTGGAAATTTTTCAAAGCGGCGCTGATCTCACTCCTGCATTCCGACCAGGCGCTTTGCCAGCCGGACGGCGTCCGCCGCATCCCGAGAATAGCCATCTGCATGGATTTCATCTGCATAATCCTGCGTAATTACTGCACCGCCGATCATGATTTTTGCCGTTACACCCTTTTCTTTCGCATATTCAACGACATTTCTCATTTCCTGCATCGTCGTCGTCATCAGGGCAGAAAGTGCGATAATCTGTGCGTTGTGCTCGATTGCAGCTTCTATGATTTTCTCTTTCGGAACGTCCTTTCCGAGGTCGATGACCTGAAAGCCGTAGTTTTTCATCATCAGCGCGACGAGGTTCTTGCCGATATCGTGGATATCCCCCGCAACCGTCGCAATGACGACTACCGGCATCTTTTCCGAAGTCTGATCCTGCAAAAGCAGCGGCTCCAAAATGCCGATGCACAGCTTCATCGTCTCCGCACTCGCAATCAGCTGCGGTAGGAAATATTTTCCCTTATCGAACAGCTCACCGACCTCGTTGATCGCCGGAAGCAGCTGTCCGTGCAAAAGCTCCTGTGGGGAATTGCCAGCCTCCAACGCTTTTTTCGTCAAATCCTCTGCGATTTTGCGTTTTCCCTTTAGCACCGCCTCACGCACCCGCTCTGCCGACTGCTGCTGTGGTGTTTTTGTACTCTCTGCTTTCTGCAGGGCCGCGCCGTCTTGGACTTCCGTATTTCCCGTCTGGTTTGCCGTCACAGTGCTGCCTTCAGATGCCTGCAGGCTTTGCCGAAGCAACGCTTCCTTTTTGGCATCCGCCTCTTCCCGACGTTCCTTTGCCTGACCGGAAAATTCGATATAACGGATATCACTGTCTTCTTTATTTAACAAAAGGTCCGACGCAAATGCAGCGCCGACCAAAATATCCTGGCTTGGATTTGCAATCGCCATCGTCAGTCCGGACGCGATCGCCATCGTCAGAAACGCACTGTTAACGCAGCTTCTTTCCGGCAGGCCGAACGAAATATTCGAAAGTCCGCAAGTCGTTGCCAGACCGTTTCTATGGCAATACCGGATCGTTTCCAACGTTTCCAACGCCGCCTGTTTGTTCGCGCCGACCGTCGCCACCAGACCGTCCACAATAATATCCGTCTTTTTCATGCCCAATTCCAGCGCGCGCGCCACAATTTTTTCGATGATGGAAATCTTCTCATTCAAATTTTTGGGCAGTCCCTCGTCCGATAGCGGCAAAAGGACAAACATCGCGCCGTATTTTTTTGCCAACGGCAGCAGCTTTTCGAACTTTTCGGATTCCAACGAAATCGAATTGATCAGTGCGCGTCCCGGATAACGCCGAAGCGCTTCCTCCTGCACGTCCACATGGCTGGAATCGATGGACAGCGGCAGCTTCGTCACACCCGCTACCTCTTCCAGCGCCTGCAGCATCATCGCCTTTTCGTCGATTCCGCTCATGCCCATGTTGACATCCAGAATCGACGCACCGCGTTCTTCCTGCTCCTGTGCGAACTGCGTTACAAGTTCAAAGCTGCCCTCGCGCAGCTCCTGCTGCAGCTTCTTTTTACCGGTAGGATTGATTCGTTCGCCAACGATCAGAAACGGTCCGTCCAGGTCAAAGGTCAGGGACGCGCGTTCCGAAGTCAGTGCTCTCTGCGTCGGGTTTCCATGCACCGGAACCGGTCTTCCTGCCAGCCGGTGGGTCATTTTGCGGATATGCTCCGGCGTCGTGCCGCAGCAGCCGCCCAAAATCTGCGCCCCTGCGTCCAGCAAAAGCTCCATATCTGCGCCGAATTCCTCCGGTCCCATATCGTAAACGGTTTGCCCTTTTTCATCCAAAGACGGAAGTCCTGCGTTTGGCTTTGCGATGATGGGGATATCCGTCACCTTCGCCATCCTGCGGATGACCTCTGCCATCTGATCCGGTCCGGTTGAACAGTTTGCGCCGACCGCGTCTGCGCCCAGACTCGACAAAACGATCGCCGCCGTCGCCGCATCTGTCCCGAACAGGCTTCTTCCGTCCGACTCAAACGTCATCGTCACCATGACCGGAATATCCGGGCACGTCTCTTTTGCCGCAATGAGCGCCGCCCTCGATTCCTGCAGGCTCATCATCGTTTCCACCACGAGCAGGTCTGCTCCTGCTTCTGTAATATACCGGATCTGTTCTTTATAAACGTCGATCAGTTCTTCAAAATCCAGCGGGCCCATCGGCTTTAGCTGCTGCCCTGTCATCGTCAGATCGCCTGCTACCAGCGCCTTCCCATCTGCAGCCCTTTTGGAGATTTCGACTAATTTATGATTTAGTTCTTCTATCCGGTCCTCCAGATCGAATTCCTTTAATTTGATCCGGTTTGCCGTAAAGGTCGGGGCATACAGAATATTCGTCCCTGCTTCCAGATATGCTTTCTGAAGTCCGCTCATAATTTCTTCATGCTCTGTAATCCATAGCTCCGGGCACACCCCGACAGGCATTCCCTGCTTCTGAAGATTCGAGCCGGTTGCCCCGTCCAGAAAAAGCAGACCGCTTTGTGCCAGCCTGCGAAATTCTTCTTTTGTCATTGCTCCTCATTTCTGCACTTTTCCTCTGTGCATTGAAAAAGTTTATACTATTCTAGCACGATTTTCCGGAAAAGAAAAGACGAACTGTTTTCACTTGTCACAAAATCCAAAATGCGGTATCCTATAGAGGTCAAAACAGCCTGCAGACAGGACGCAGAATGCGCGATTGCTGCGGCATTCTTACTTCAAAAAATGAAAAGGAGCGCTTATGTATTGTACAAGAAACGTATCCGACTCTGTCGTATGGGTCGGCGCAAGCGACCGTCGCCTTGCTTTATTTGAAAACCTTTTTCCTATTCCGCGCGGTGTTTCCTATAACTCTTATCTGATCCTCGATGAAAAAACCGCCCTGCTGGACACAACGGATGCTTCCGTCACCAGACAGTATCTGGAAAATGTCAGCCACAGCTTAAACGGCAAACCGTTAGATTATCTGATCATCAACCATATGGAGCCCGATCACTGCGCCAATATCGCAGAGCTTCTGCTGCATTATCCGCACCTGACGCTTGTGGGCAACGCCAAAACCTTCGCCTTTGTCAGCCAGTTCTACGACCTCGACTTAACCGGACGCACCCTGACTGTCAAAGAGGGTGACACCCTTTGCCTCGGCTCCCATACCCTGCACTTCTTCCTCGCACCGATGGTGCACTGGCCGGAAGTCATGGTTACTTATGAAGAGACCGAACAGATCCTGTTTTCCGCAGATGCGTTCGGCAGCTTCGGCGCATTAAACGGCCATCTGTTTGCAGATGAAGTAAACTTCGACCGCGACTGGCTCGATGATGCCAGACGTTACTACTGCAATATCGTCGGCAAATACGGAATACAGGTACAGGCAGCACTCAAAAAGCTCTCTGCCCTTTCCATCCGCACGATCTGCCCGCTGCACGGTCCCGTATGGAGAGAAAACCTGGAATACCTGCTGAGCAAATATGACCTTTGGAGCAGATATGTTCCCGAAGACAACGCTGTTGCAATTTTCTATGCCTCCATGTACGGTGACACCGAAAATGCAGCCAACATCCTCGCAGCCGGACTTGCAGAGGGCGGCATAAAAAATATTGCGCTCTACGATGTTTCCGTCACCGACGTCTCTGTCCTGATCGCGGAAGCGTTCCGCTGCAGCCATCTTGTTTTTGCAGCGCCCACCTACAACAATGGCGTTTACCCTGCTATGTACAACTTCCTTCACGATATGGGCGCACTGAGCCTGCAGAACCGCACCATCGGTCTGATTGAAAACGGGACCTGGGGTCCTGTCAGCGCAAAGCAGATGCAGCAGCTGTTTTCTGAAATGAAGCAAATGAACGTCCTGGAGCCTGTCGTTACCATAAAATCCTCTGTCAAGGAAGATTCCCTTGCCGCCTTATGCGCCCTCAAAGACCGCATTCTGGCGTCTTGTACGAAATGATGCGCGCAAAAACAGCGCTGGCTTCTTTGTCCCTGCTGCTTGCCCTTTCCCTTTCCGGCTGCGGAAGCGATTCTGCCCTGACCGATTACACCAGCCAGATGAATACGTTTTATGATGCGTTTTCTTCCGGAACGCTGGCACTCGAGCAGATCGATCCGTCTTCCGAAACTGCACAGGAGGAACTGCTTTCCGGTCTGGATGAACTGACCGCCCTGACGGACAGCCTCGCGGACATCTCCGTTCCGAAGCGCTATGCCGACGCCGGAATCGACGAGCTGGCTGCCCAGGCGGCGGAACACATGCAGGAAGCGGACAGCCTGTACCACGAAGCCTGCAGCGCAGAGACTTTCGACCAGGAACGCGCCAGCGCCGCACAGGAACATTATCAGCGCGCAATGAAACGAATCCATTACATCGGCATCATGCTGCAGGGCAGGACGCCGGACGATGAAGAGATTACCATCATTCACGAAACAACCGACTGGACGGGCGGAGATTTGCCGGATACCAGCGACGGAACGGTAGAATAAGCGGTCGTGTTTTCCCATAAAAACCTCCATTCCGCAGGCGCTTTGCGCCAAAGGAATCGCGAGGCGAACGTCCAGTTCGGCTCTGCGATCCCAGCTACCTTGTGACGCCTGCGACACAGCGAACGCAAGATCGGTTTTTCGCCACAACAAAAAGCCGCTGTAGTTTTTACATCTTTCAGAGTCAGTTTTAAACTCCGACCCGGAAAGCATGTAGAAACTACAGCGGTTTTCTATTTTTTATCTCATCCTTATTGTATACAGCTTCGACTCACAGCTTTCTGCTGCCAGCATTGGGCATTCTGAACACCCGCACCTGCCAGCGTCCAGCCTCAGAATTTCTCGTACTGATCCACATCCACTACAAAGACGGTACATCCGCCGACCTGCATATCGATCGGGATCATCGAGTTTGCGCCAGGGCCAAGACTTCCGGTCGACATAGAGGGCATCGTATATTTGACGGACTGACGCGCACCTGCGCATTCCTTTAAAATCTTGAGCGCGCCGGGAACCTGTTCATCCTCCGTACCGATGACCAGCGTGACGTTCTTGTTTTTCAAAAAGCCACCGGTGGTAGAGAGCTTGGTTACCCAGTATTTTTCCTTGTTCAGCTCTTCTACGGTTTCATCCACATCTTCCGAATGCAGCATGGCAAATATCATTTTCATAACAGATTCCTCCTGTCCGCGATGGGTTGCAGTTTTTTTCTATTATATACAGACCACCGGAAAAAAGCAATCTCAAAGCGTCTTCTTCATGTAATAATGTGTATGTCCCTTTGGTGCATTGGTAAGCGTACCGAATATTTCATAGCCCTGCTTTTCATAAAAGCCCGGTGCCTGAAAATCAAACGTATCCAGCTGTGCCATATAACAGCCTGCTGCTTTCGCTTCTTCTTCTACTTCTTTTAACAGTCTGGCAGCAATGCCCTGTCCCCGGTAATTCTCCGCCACCCATACAGACTCAATCGACAGGATATTCCAGAGGATACTGCATGCCAGCACACCGCCGACCAGTTCATTTTTTTCATTATAGGCGCAGCGGCAGAATTTAACAAAAGGCTCCCCTTGTCTGCAGGGAACCTTCCGTAAATTATATGCAACCAGCTGATCGTCTAATTCTTCTTCGTCTGCAACGGACGGAGCATCAAACCGGAAGCGATTATTCATGACATGCCTCGCATTTGCAGCCAGGGCCTTTTTCGAGCATTTCCTTTGCGGTATGCCATCCGAGACAGGCACATTTTACACGCGCAGGCATATGCGCCACATCCGCCAGGATCGAGGATTCCTCCAGCTCGTCCATTTCCTCCTCCGAAGCCTTGCCCTGAATCATGCGCAGGAAAATATCTGCCAGGCGCAGTGCTTCATCCTTGGATTTGCCGATAATCAGATCGAGCATCATATCTGCAGATGCCTGCGACACCGCACAGCCGTCTCCCTGAAATGCGCCGTCTACGATCTTGTCATCTTCTACCTTTAGCAGCAGGACGATGTCATCCCCACAGCTGGGATTTACACCCTCCAGCGCCATGTTTGCGCCCTCCAGGGTGTGCTTATGGTAAGGGTGTACATTATGCTCTGTCAGACTCTCATTGTAAAAGGTCTTACTCTCCATACCCCATTCTCCTTCTCAGTGTTTTGAGGCTCTGCGTAAAGCGCAGAACTTCTTCTTCCGTATTATAAAAAGCGAGGCTCGCACGTGTCGTGGACGGTGTTTTTAAATACGCCAGCAGCGGCTGTGCACAGTGATGTCCCGCACGGACAGCGATTTTATCGGAATCCAGAATCGCAGCCACATCATGGGGATGCACATCCTGAACCGTAAACGACAAAATACCATGATGGTCTTCGGGGCGGTCGGAGCCGATGATATGCACATACGGATTCTTCTTCATCTCTTCCATTGCCAGCGCTGTCAGCTCATCCTCACGCTTTGTGATCTCCTCAAAACCGATTCCTTCGATATAACGGATCGCTTCGCCCAGCGCATACGCGCCTGCAGCGTTGACGGTTCCCGCCTCGAATTTATGCGGCACCTCAGCATAGGTTGCACCGGTGCGGGTCACATATTCGATCATTTCGCCGCCGGTCAGGAAAGGAGGCATTTTTTCCAGCCACTCCATCTTGCCGTACAGCGCACCAATTCCCATCGGAGCCAGCATCTTATGTCCGGAAAAGGACAAAAAATCCACATCCAGCTCCGACACATTAACCGGCATATGCGGCACACTCTGCGCGCCATCCGCTACCAGTACGATGCCCTTTTCGTGACAGAGGCTGGCTATGCCTTTGATATCGTTGACACAGCCTAACACGTTGGACATCTGGGTAATTGCCATAATTCTCGTCTTTTCCGTCAGGACAGCTGCCACGTCTTCCAGCGTGATTTTGCCGTCTTTGGAGCATTCCACGAACTTTAACTGCGCTCCGGCACGTTTTGCCGCATGCTGCCAGGGCAGCAGATTGCTGTGATGCTCCATAATGCTGACTACCACTTCATCTCCGGGTTTCAGCAGCAGGCTTCCCAGGCTGTAAGCGACCAGATTCAGGCTTTCCGTTGCATTTCTGGTAAAAATGATCTCTTCCGGACGGGCTGCACCAATAAAGTGCTGTACCGTTTTACGGGCATCTTCATAACATTTCGTCGCATTCTCACTCAGTTCATATAAGCCGCGCAGCGGATTCGCATTATGGCATTCATAAAACTCCCGCTCTGCCCGCAGCACGCACGCAGGCTTCTGGGAAGTCGCCGCACTGTCCAGATAGGTCAGATCCGGATTTGCCAGAAGCAGCGGAAAATCTTCACGAATTTTTTTCACATTCATCAGCTGCATCTCCTCCCAGATAAGCTTTTACCAGTTTCTGCGCAGTTTCATCCGGAATCTTCTGGCATACCGCTTCGATTCTCGCATCCGCCATCAGTGCATATGCCTGTTCCTCCGAAATTCCGCGCGCCTGCATATAAAACAGCGTCTCTTCATCCAGCTGTCCGATCGATGCGCCGTGGCTGCCCTTGACATCCTCTTCCGCACAGAGAATCAGCGGAATGGTCTGATTTACCACATCGTCGCCCATCAGCAGCACATCTTCTTTTTCTGCTCCGACAGATTCTGCTGAGCCGTGCTGAAAGTCGATCGTTCCGCGGAACAATTTCGAAGACGCATCCTTCAATACGCCGGATGCATTGATCTCGCTGTTTGTACGTTTTCCCTCATGCAGCGCTACATAGTTCATGTCCAGACGCTGATCGTCCTGTAACAGATAACCGATATCGGACTGCAGGGAGCTTTCATTTCCGAGAAGCTCTGTCTGGCATCCCTGATAAATCTTTCCGCCGCCCAGGAAAATGTGCACCATTTCAATGCGTCCCTGATCCTCGCAGATGCTTCCGACATCATTTAAAACACGGAACCCTTTGCCGAGGCAATCGATCTGAACGAGACGCAGCAGTGCGCCTTTTCCGACCTTTGCGCGGGTTCTCACGCTGCAAAGTCCCTCTGCATCTGCATCGGATGCATAATCCATCACAACGGTCATCTCGCTGTTTTCTTCTGCAATCAGATCGATCAGATCCAGACTTGCAGTCTGATCCTTACAGACAAAGCCAAGACGCAGCGCAGCTGCCTCTTTTCTGCCTGCAGGCATCCGGTAAGCTTTTGCTGCAAAGCCTGACTGCTCTGCCAGCTTGTCCATGTCCGGTCCCATACCGGTTTTGATCGGTTCCAGTGTGCTTGCTTCTACCGCAAACGTTTCCGGAATTTCTTCTTTTTCCAAAGCCTGTCTGTCTGCTTTTACCTGCTTTACTTCCGTTTCATTCATCCGAAGCCAGTTCCAGGTCTTTGCAGGCAGGAAATTTATTTTCATATCCATGTTGATTCCTACTTCCTCTCATTTCGCTGCAGATTCGTTTTCCTGCAGCCTTACCCGATGCTGCCTTTCATTTCCAGACGGATCAGATTGTTCATCTCGACCGCATATTCCAGTGGAAGCTCTTTCGAAACATTATCCGCAAAGCCGCTGACGATCATCGCTCTGGCATCTTCCTCGGAAAGTCCTCTGGACATCAGATAAAAGACTGCTTCGTCGCTGATCTTGCCGATCTGCGCCTCATGTCCGATATCCGCATCCTTTGTCCGGATATCCATTGCCGGAATCGTATCCGATCTGGAACGGTCATCCAGCATCAGGGACTCGCAGGAAACGGAGCTCTTGCTGTGCTTTGCCTGCTTTGTAACTACAACGCTGCTACGGAACGTGCTCACGCCGCCGTCCTTGGAAATCGATCTCGTATTCATATAGGAAGAAGTGTTCGGAGCGCTGTGTACGACCTTCGCGCCGGTGTCCAGGTTCTGACCTTTGCCTGCAAAGGTAATGCCGGTAAATTCACTTCTCGCGCCTTCGCCAGCCAATAGGCTAGTCGGGTACAGATAGGAAACATGGGAACCAAAGGAACCGGATACCCATTCAATCGTGCCGCCCTCTTCTACCTTTGCCCGCTTGGTATTTAAGTTATACATGTTTTTCGACCAGTTCTCGATTGTCGAATAACGCAGCTTCGCATTTTTGCCGACATACAGCTCTACACAGCCCGCATGAAGGTTTGCAACATTGTATTTCGGTGCGGAACAGCCTTCGATAAAGTGCAGATACGCGCCCTCTTCAACAATGATCAGTGTATGCTCAAACTGTCCTGCACCGGGCGCATTCAGTCTGAAATAGGACTGAAGTGGAATCTCCACATGCACACCTGCCGGAACATATACGAACGAACCGCCGGACCAGACCGCGCCGTGCAATGCCGCAAACTTATGGTCTCTGGGCGGAACCAGCTTCATGAAATGGCTGTGCACCAGATCGGCATATTCTCCGGTCAGCGCGCTTTCCATATCCGTGTATACAACGCCCTGTGCTGCAACCTCTTCGCGCACGTTGTGATAAACCAACTCAGAATCGTACTGTGCGCCGACGCCCGCCAGGGAGGTACGCTCTGCATCCGGGATACCCAGTGCTTCAAACGTATTTTTAATATCGGTCGGAACCTCGGACCATTTCGCACTCATCTGCGTGTTGGGGCGTACATAGGTAACAATCTCGTCCATATTTAAGTCTTCGATGGACGGGCCCCAATCCGGCATCGTCATTTCATTATATACTTTCAGGGCTTCCTGACGAAATTCGCGCATCCAGTCCGGATCGTGTTTTTCTTTCGAAATCTGATCCACGATTTCCGGTGTCAGTCCCTCTTTGACCCGATATACATCTTTCTCTTCGTTTCGGATGTCATAGATGCTTCTGTTGACATCCTCCACATAAGTCTTTTCTTTCATGGGATTCTCCTTCTTGGACGCTTCTTATTCCTGATGTCCGATATATTTTTCAAAACCGTTTTCGTTAATATCCTCCACAAGGCTGCTATCGCCGGACAGAATCATCTTTCCGTCTGCCAGCACATGCGTCACATCCACATGCAAGGATTCCAGAATTCTCGTGCTGTGTGTAATTACCAGCAAGGAGCCCTGCTGATTCTTCTGGAACTCTTCGATTCCCTTGGATACGGTGCGGACTGCATCGACGTCCAGACCGGAATCGGTTTCATCCAGAATCGCCAGATCCGGTTTTAACATCAGAAGCTGCAAAATCTCCGCCTTTTTCTTTTCACCACCGGAGAAGCCAACATTTAAATCACGGTCTGCATAGGAATGATCCATCTGCAGTACGTCCATTGCTTTCTTTAATTCTTTGCGGAACTCCCACGGACGGATTCTCTGTCCGGTGCGCTGTTCCAACGCATTTCTCAAAAAGTTCCCGAGGGTAATACCGGGAACCTCCAGCGGGTTCTGGAACGATAAAAACAGACCAGCCTTCGCACGCTTGTCTGTGGATTCCTCTGTAATATCCTGTCCCTTGAACCAGATCTGACCGTTTGTCAGCTGATATCTGGGGCTTCCCATCAGCGCATAACCCAGTGTGGATTTACCGGCACCGTTTGGGCCCATCAGGACATGTGTTTCTCCTCTGTTTATCTCAAGGTCAATGCCGTGAAGGATCTCTGTGTCCTCTACGTTGACTACTAAATTCTTTACCTGCAGCAGCTGTTCTGACATAACTTCCTCCGTTCTTCACAGGTCTTTGTCTCTGTTTTTCGTCCCTGCGACTGTCTTCCTGGTTAACTCCTACTAACTTTGTAGGGTTTGCTGTAGATTATCATAATGGAATCTTTCCCAAAATGCAAGCATTAAATCCTACAAAATTACAGGGATATCGGGCAACGGTTTGGCATTCCAGACAAAAAGGTCGGGAAATGCGCTCCACAGACAGTCTGTGAGACATTTCCCGACCTTGTTTTTAATACTTTTTATAGATAGGAATTCTTTACCGCGTTCGTAAAATCCTACTCCTCGCGCACCCCTTCTTTGTTCAAATCTGCGATAAACATGGCATCCCCAAAAGAGAAAAATCTGTATTTCTCCTTTACCGCCTCTTCATACGCCTTCAACACATGGTCTCTTCCTGCAAATGCGGATACGAGCATCACCAGTGTCGATTCCGGCAGATGGAAGTTTGTAATCAGCCCGTCCATCACCTTGAACTTGTAGCCCGGATAGATAAAGATATCCGTATTGCCGCTGCAGGCTTTCATATGTCCGTCCGCTTCCGCAGCGCTCTCTACAGTACGGCAGCTCGTCGTACCGACACAAATCACACGGTTTCCGGCTGCTTTGGCACGGTTGATTTTATCCGCCGCTTCCTGGGTCACCTGATAAAATTCTGTGTGCATATGGTGTTCCAGCACGTTGTCGACCTTGACCGGACGGAATGTGCCAAGTCCCACATGCAGCGTGACATAGGCAATATCCACACCCATCGCTTCTACCTGGGCAAGCAGCTCTTTTGTAAAATGCAGTCCTGCTGTCGGCGCAGCTGCAGAGCCTTCAAATTTTGCATATACCGTCTGATATCGGTTTTTGTCCTGAAGCTTATGGGTAATATAGGGAGGCAGCGGCATTTCACCGAGGGAATCCAGCACCTCTTCCCAGATCCCATCATAAAAAAACTTCACCAGACGATTTCCATCTTCCTCCACATCCAGAATTTCTGCACGCAGACGTCCGTCGCCAAAGACGACCTTTGCACCGGGGCGCAGCTTTTTGCCGGGCTTTACGAGAGTTTCCCAGACATCGTTTTCCATCCGCTTTAACAGCAGGATCTCTACAGAGGCTCCCGTATCCTCCTTTGCACCAAGCAGACGCGCCGGAATAACCTTCGTGTTGTTTAAAACCAGACAGTCGCCCGGTTTTAAGAACGAACAGATCTCTTTAAAAATATGATGCGAGGTCGCCCCCGTCTGTCTGTCCATAACAAGCAGGCGGGATGCGCTCCGATCCTCCAGCGGATCCTGTGCGATCAGCTCCTTCGGGAGGTCAAAATAATAATCAGAAGTTTTTAAGCCTTCCATTTCCATTACAGACACGCTTTCTCCAAAAATGCAACATAGCCGCATTTTGTCTCATAAATATCTGCCTTGCTGGTAGCTTCCCACGGTGCATGCATGGAAAGAACTGCAACACCGCAGTCGATTACGTTCATGCCGTACAAAGCAAGAATGTAAGCAATTGTTCCGCCGCCGCCGACATCGATCTTGCCAAGCTCAGCGGTCTGGAATGCAACGCCGGACTCCTCCATGATCGCACGGATATGTGCAACATATTCTGCGTTTGCATCATTGGAGCCGGATTTTCCGCGGGCACCTGTAAATTTATTGAACACCATGCCGCGTCCGAAGAACGCTGCGTTTTTCTTTTCAAAAGCAGACGCATAAGAGGGATCAAATGCTGCGCTTACATCAGAAGAAAGCATATCAGAGGCTGCCAGACATCTTCTGACATTTAATTCACTGTATTCGCCGACAAGATTTAACACCTCTGCAACGGTATTTTCGAAGAAACGGGACTGCATGCCGGTTGCGCCGACGCTGCCGATCTCTTCTTTATCTACCAGGATGCAGCATGCGGTGCGCTCCGTCTGACCAATTTCCAGCATCGCTGCCAGAGAAGTAAATGCGCATACTCTGTCGTCCTGACCATAACCAAGCACCATGCTTCTGTCCAGGCCTGCTTCTCTTGCCTTGCCGGCCGGTACAACTTCCAGCTCTGCGGACAGGAAATCCTCTTCCTCAATGCCATACTGCTCCGCCAGAAGCTTCATCACGCCAGCCTTTACCGCCTCTTTTTCTTCTCCTGCCAGCGGTCTGCTGCCGAAGATTAAGTCAAGCGCTTCGCCCTCGATGACCTTGGAAGCCTTCTTTTCCATCTGCTCTGCAGACAGGTGGATCAGCAGATCAGAAATGAAGAATACCGGATCGTCTTCGTTTTCACCGATATTGATCTCTACGATGGAGCCGTCCTTCTTTGCAACGACGCCGTGCAGCGCCAGAGGCAGGGTTACCCATTGATATTTCTTGATACCGCCGTAATAATGAGTATCCAGGAGGGCAAAATCGGAATCCTCATACAGAGGGTTCTGCTTGATGTCCAGTCTGGGGGAATCGATATGTGCACCCAGAATGTTTAAGCCTTCGGTCATCGGCTTTGTTCCGATCTGGAACATCACAACCGTCTTGTTCATCCATACCGCATATACCTTGTCGCCTGCAGAAAGCTTCTTGCCCTCTTTCATCAATTCGGGCAGCTCGCGGTATCCTGCCGCTTCAATCTGATTTACAATCGTATCGACACATTCCCGCTCTGTTTTACCGTTGTCAAGAAAATCCATATAGTCTTTTGCCAGCGCATCTACCTTTGCGCTTTTGGCTTCGTCATAGCCTTTCCAAGCATTTTTGCGTTCCATTATTTCTTTATCTCCTTACGTTTGTTCTTGTTACCGAGCACCGAGGCTACCAGCCTCTTGGCACGCGGCACTTCCTCATCGTGAATCCGGAAGGTGCAAAGAGCCTTTTCCCCGACTCCAAACAGTTTTGAAAAAAATCCCTGCTTTTCGAAACGGCAGGAATAGGAAATCCGGTTTGCCAGAAGAATTCTCTCGATCTGCTCCTTTGTCCCCATATCGTATACCTTGCAGAAATCCACTTCATTATTCACCGTTCCGAGCGCGGTCGTTTTTTTCTCCATATATTCCTCCCTGTCCGATGTTCCATACGCAGAGCCCTTTTTGCTGCAAAACGGCATCAGGGCTCTGCTTACGTCTTTTTATTACTGTCTTAATTCAATGCCAAGCTGTTCCAGACCATTTAAGATCTTCTTCATTGCCGCTGTGATTTCTGCATCCTCCAGCGTCTTATCCTTTGCACGGAAGGTCAGGGTATAAGCGATGGACTTATAGCCTTCCTTGATCTGTGTGCCCTCGTAAATATCAAATAACGAGTAGCTTTCCAGAATCTTGCCGCCGCGCTGTGCCAGAATCTTTTCAATCTGACCTACCAGAACGGTTCTCGGTACAACCATACTGATATCTCTGGTCACTGCAGGATATTTTGCGATGCCCTCGTACTTGCGGTCGAAGGATGCAAAGCCATCCACTGCAGGCATATCCAAAACTGCCACATAGGTTCTCTGACCGATGCCGTAGTTTGCCATTACCTTCGGATGTACTTCACCGAGATAGCCGATTACGGTTCCATCATAAACAACGTTTGCCTGACGGCCGGGATGCAACCACGGCTTCTGTGCGTTCGGATCGTACTCCGCTTTCTTCTTCATACCGATGTGCTCCAGAAACTCTTCGATAACACCCTTCATCGTGAAGAAGTCGCCTTCTCCGTAAAAACCGAGTGTAAACTGCATGCGCTCGTCCGGAAGCTCTGTCAGAGGCAGCGCTTTGGGCAGATAAATGTTGCCAATCTCATATAAGCGGACGTCCTTGTTTCTGCGGTTATAGTTGGTTGCAAGGCTTGTCAGCATGCCGTTTAACGAAGTGGTACGCATGATGGAATAATCCTCGCCCAGAGGGTTTAAGATCGTTACAGTCTTGCGCAGCTTACTGTCTGCCGGGATCAGCAGCTTATCGAACACTTTCGGGCTTTCGAACGAATAAGACATACCCTGGGAGAAGCCGCAGTATTCTGCGATATCCCTTGCCTTCTGTTCAATTCTTTCTTCGAAGGAAAGCTTACCGGTTGTCGCTTCGCCGGAGGGCAGGGTGGTCGGGATCTTGTCATAGCCGTAGAAACGTGCTACCTCTTCTGCGATATCGGCAAAGCCTTCCAGATCCTGACGGAACGAGGGAACAACAATTTCGTTGGCAGCTTCGTCATATGCAAGCTCGATGCGTCCGAAGTACTCCAGCATCTGCTCTTTTGTGATATCTGTTCCGAGGAAACGGTTGATCTTTTCGGGCTCAAACGGGATTCTGCGCAGGGGCTTGATCGGCTCGCATACATCTACCATGCCGCCTACTACCTCGCCGCAGCCCAGCTCTTCGATCAGCTGGCACGCTCTGTCGATTGCTGCTTCTGCATTGACCGGATCCAGACCTTTTTCGAAAATACCGGAAGCCTCGGTACGCATACCGATTCTCTTTGCGGATTTCCGGATGTTGGGACCGTTGAATGTTGCAGCCTCGAATAAAACGGTGTGCACATCGTCTGTGATCTTGCTGTTTTCGCCGCCCATGATACCAGCGATGCCGACTTCTTTTTCCGCGTCGCAGATCATCAGAACCTGATTGTCCAGCTTGCGGATCTGACCATCCAGCGTCTCGAACTCATCTCCGTCCTTTGCACGGCGGACGATGATCTTATGTCCTGCGATCGTGTCCAGATCATATGCATGCATCGGCTGTCCGTACTCTGCCATAACGTAGTTCGTGATGTCTACCAGGTTATTGATTGGCCGGATACCTGCTGCAGCCAGACGTCTCTGCATCCACTTCGGGCTCGGAGCGATTTTGATATTTTTGCAGACCCTTGCGCAGTAACGGGTGCACAGATCGGTATCCTGTACTTCTACGTCCACATAATCGTGTACATTCTCGCCGTTTGCGTGTACTTCCACAACCGGGGGAATGAACGGCTTTCTGAAGGTTGCAGCCGCCTCTCTTGCGATGCCTAAAATGCTGTAGCAGTCTACACGGTTGCTGGTGATTTCATATTCAAATACGGTGTCATGCAGACCGAGCGCCTCTACTGCGTCTGTACCAACTTCTACATTGTCGTCGAAAATGTAAATGCCGTTCTCCGGTGCTTCCGGATACATGTCGCGGCTGCTGCCCAGCTCCTCGATGGAGCACATCATACCGTCGGACTCAATGCCTCTTAACTTGCCGGCCTTAATCTTAATGCCATCCTCCGGCAACGGACTGCCGTCATGACCGCCTGCAACCTTACCGCCGTCTAAAACAACCGGAACCTTGTCGCCTTCTTTTACATTAGGTGCGCCGGTTACGATCTGAATCGTACGGTCGCCTACGTTAACCTGGCAGATAATCAGTTTGTCTGCATCGGGATGCTTTTCGATCTTCTCAATCTGTCCGATTACAATCTTTTCCAGGTTTTTATCCATGCGCTCATAGCCTTCTACCTTGGTGCCGGTCAGCGTCATGGCGTCAAAATACTCCTGATCGGTGCAGGAAAGGTCGGGCACATATGCTTTAATCCATGATAATGCTGTATTCATCTTCCTCTTTCTCCTTCCCGTTAAAACTGCTTTAAGAATCTGATGTCATTTTCATAAAGCAGACGCATATCGTCGATTTCGTATTTCAGAAGGGCGATACGCTCCAGACCTACGCCGAATGCAAAGCCGGAGTATTCTTCCGGATCGATATTGCACATCTTGAGTACCTTGGGATGTACCATACCGCAGCCCAGGATTTCAATCCAACCGGAGCCCTTACAGAACCGGCAGCCCTTACCGCCGCACTTAAAGCAGCTGACATCTACTTCCGCACTGGGCTCTGTAAACGGGAAATGATGGGGACGGAATTTTACTTTGGTATCTTCGCCGAACAGCTCTTTTGCAAACTCTGCAAGCGTGCCCTTTAAATCGGCAAATGTAATATTCTTATCGATAACCAGACCTTCGATCTGATGGAAGGACGGAGAATGGGTTGCATCCACTTCGTCGGAACGGAATACTCTGCCGGGCGCGATCATACGGATCGGCAGCTTGCCCTGTTCCATGGTACGAACCTGAACCGGAGAGGTCTGGGTACGCAGGACGATTTCCTCATTGATATAGAAGGTATCCTGCTCGTCTCTTGCCGGATGGTCCTTCGGGATATTCAGCGCTTCGAAGTTGTAGTAGTCCTTCTCGACTTCGGGACCGCGAACCACTTCGTAGCCCATGCCAACGAAAATTCTCTCTACCTCTTCCAGAGCGATCGTATTGGGATGACGATGTCCAACGGAATTTTTCTTTGCAGGCAGGGTAACGTCAATCACCTCATTCTTTAAACGAGCTTCCATTGCACGGTCTTCCAGCTTTGCTTTTTCCGTTTCCAGCGCTGTTTCAATTTCAGCGCGCACTTCATTGACCATCTGTCCAACCTTCGGACGGTCTTGTGGCGCAACCTCCTTCATGCTCTTTAACAGCTCGGTCAGGGCGCCCTTTTTACCCAGTGCGCTGACTCTTACCTCGTTGAGCTTATCCAGGTTCTCGGAGGCGTCGATCTGTTTCAAAATCTCTTCTCTGATTTTTGCCAGTTTCTCTTTCACAGCAAACTCCTTTCTGTCAGATAGCCGTTTTTCTTCTGTGCGGCCTTCTACTTTCCCGGGACCTTCCTTTGATTATTGTAAACAGCAAAACTGCCCTGCAATTTTTACTGTCATGCCCAATAGAATCCTTTCTATTAGCTGAATAAAAAGAAAGCCCCTGGTTTATTAAACCAGGGACGAAAAAATTCCGCGGTACCACCCTTGTTCCCGCCATCGGCAGGCACTCATTGCAGACGTAACGTGTCCTGTGCGTTCCGACCTACCCAAAAGCACTGACAGCAGGCTCTCTTCAGCCGAACAGCTCCGGTGGGAAATTCGTATCCGATCCTGTTGGAAAAGCTCTCAGCCACTGGCTTCTCCTCTCTGCCGGTACAGGAAATACTACTGACACCTTCATCGCCTTTACGCCTTATTGTAAAAAATCCATCCCGAAAAGTCAATACTATTTCTCGAGAATCTCTCTTCGAAACGGAACAGCAAACCGGTTGATGTGTGCCCCGACTAACAGCAGATACATACAAAAATACAACCACATCATCACGACGATGATTGTAGAAAGGCTTCCGTATACGCCGAAATCATTGAACCGCTCTATGTATGCCGAAAAGCCCCAGGAAAACAGGTTCCAGCTTATCGCCGTAAACAATGCACCGGGAAACTGCTTCGTCAGTTTCAGCTTCACATTTGGCACATAGGCATAGATCACCATAAACACCAGCGTCAGAATGCCCCAGGAAAACAGCGGTTTAAAATGCATCGCTATGGACATCAGATGATCCAGTATCGGGATCCTGTCGTTTAAAAGACGTACCAGCGTTGTTCCAAAGACCATGAAAACGAGAGAGAGCAAAAGGACGATCAACAACAGAATCGTATAAAAAGATGCCAAAATCCGCTGCACAAAATAGTTACGATCCTCCACAACGCCGTTCATCGCATTTAAGCCGCGCATGATGGACAGCATGCCTTTGCTTGCCGACCATACAGTTACGATCGCTGCGACGCTCGTAACGCCAACGGTGCTGTTATAGAGCGACTCGATCAGGCTGCTCATCATCGGCACAATCGGCGATGGCATGACCTCTGACACCGCCTTTAACAGGTCGGATTTCTGCAGCGTCGTCAAGGGCAGCAGGGAACACAATAAAATAATAATCGGAATGATCGACAAAAACATAAAGTATGCAGAGCTTGATGCAAATGCATTGACATTTGATTTTGACATATGCCTGCCAAACCCTGTAATCAGCCGGATTTTCTTTTTCATAAACAGATCTTTTCCTTTCCGGTTTTTCATTTTGCGGTGCGTCGCTGCATGGACTTTTCAGGAAATCATTTTTAACTGACATCCTTTATAAAAGAACGTCAAAATTTCTTCTGCGCTGACAGACGCCTCCGCCATATGCTTCGCCCCATTCTGGGACATGCCGATTCCGTGCCCGTAACCACCGCCAATTAAAGTATATCCTATCATAAAGCCGTCAGTTTTAAAAGTGCTGACTTGAAAAAAGCTGCTCGGTAAAAGCGATGTTACCGCTGCCGCGCTCCCATCCTGTCTGACCGCCTGTGTTTTTCCGTCGCACAGCACATACCGGATGCTGTATTCCGACTGTATCCGTACCTGTCCGTTTTCGCTTTCGATCAAAAGCTCCTGCGCCGCGCCGCCGCTGCTGCGTTTTGTAACACGGATTTCCCGGATTTTCCCTGTATTTTCAGACAGTTTCGTGCGCTCCTTTACTGCATTCCATTCTCCAGCTTTCCCAGGCACGAACACACACTGTCCATCCGCTTGTGCCCGTATCCACACCCTTTCCCAGAATGCCTTTTCATCAACGGTTTCTACCCTATAGCTCCAACGGTACCACGGCTCTTCTTTCTCATAAAAATCGCCGTCCCTCTGCCCCAAAAACGCTTCCATTACATCCGACTGCTCCAGCAGCTGCGCCTGCTGCAAAATCGGTGCCATCGCAGCAACGCTTTCCTGCCCGCCAAGCTGTCTCGTCAGCTCCATGTTTCTTTCGTCGATCGCCTGCGCACACAGATACGGATATGCTTCTGCCCGGGTTTCTCTCCAGACCGACAAATCCGTGCCATAGCCGCAGGACGTGGAATAATAATAGGTCTGCGCCGGCTCCTCCCCGTAAAATAATACCTGTCCGGACGTCTCCTTGACCGCCTGTGTCGTCTGCCCCTGCTCTGCAAGATTCTGATACACCTGAAACGCCGTGCTGTCATCCACATGCGCCCCATACTCCGGTAATCCGGCGCGCTGCAGCCTTTCATATGCATAGGTTCTGGCACAGATCGCCTGGCTCTTTAACGCTTCCAGTGGATAAGACGCCGGCATTTCGCCCGGCACGACCCCATAAAGGTATTCTTCCAGCGGCAGCTCGTTAATTACAACAATTCCATCCTCCCGGCGCACCAGCTCGAGCCTGCCGCGGTAGTTTGCCTGCCCCTGTGCCCGCTCTACGCCGGATAACATCAGATGCCCGGTCAGGATTTTCGGTTCGATTGTAATCCGTCCGGTCTGATCAAACAACGGAGAATCCCGCGTAATGACAAGACGCTGACCTTTTTCGAGCGTGGTAAGCTCGCTCTCGACGTTCCAAATCCTACAATCACAGTCCGCGAAAAGCTCCACGGCCTGATGTACGCTGTTTGCATAGCCAGACGTCTTAATCAGCACGCGAATGGTTTCCATCTTTTCTTCCCGCACCGCCAGCGCTGCCTCAATCGTTCCGTCCTCCACTACAAAATCCGTAAACCCATAGCCGATTTTTAATTCTCCGATGTCCATCTGTGAAAGCCGCCCATACAACCGATAACACTGCAGATCCTCCGAAAAAGGAATCGTCCCGTGACCTTCGATTTCTGCGCCGTTTCGCGACACGCCGAGCAGCCGTCCGGAAATCTTGTCTGGCTTTTGGCACACAATGACAGGCTTTCCTGTTTCAAACGTCAGATCACAGACTGCTTCGGAAAGTTGTGCTGTATCTGAAACCACCGTCGTACTTTTTCTGTCACTTTTCCAATCCGATTCTCTGTTCTCTTCTGTCCTCTGTCCCTCCGCAGAATCTGTTTTTACTTCAACTGCCGCCGCGCCGGAAAATTCACAGTCTTTCCAGAATCCGTGTATGCTCTGTCCGGTCGTCTCGATCATCCAGACATTTTTTAATATGACCGGTTCCGTTAATCTATTTCGAACTGCATACAGGCAATCCTCCCTTACGATCGCCCGCACTGGACAAAACCGCATGGATTCTGTCAAAAACGTTGCCGACGCAGCCATCCGGACACCGTTCTGCGTCAGGATGCGCAGCTCTGTTTTCTGGCTCTGCGCATCCTTTTTGCCACCGGAAGCAGTCCCCATTTCGCACATCAGAGCAGCTTGCGCGCTTTCTTGCGCATCTCCCGGTCCATTTTCATCCCCCTTCAAAATGCCCAGCACTACGACCGTCTCCTCCTGAATCCTTCCGGCAGCATCATACTTTCTTTTTGCCCGGTCGAACCAGTCGTACCAGTCCGCTTCCTCCACCAACTCAGTCCCCGTATACGCACCGCCTAAAAATAACTCCCGGCTGCCCGGCAGGCAGGAAAAATACTGTTTTGCCTGGGTCCACGTCAAATAGCCGTCGTCAGATTCCACCTGAAATTTTTTCATCAAATCCAGCACCTGGTCGGGGGTTGACCGACTGCCGGCAGCATGCGCAGATACTACAGCCGCCTGTGTATTATCCCCGTCAAACTCCTGCGCAGCATCGGTTGTCTCTGCGGGCGCCTGTGTCGGCTGCTCCTGCCTACAGTCTGCAAGGAGCCAGACCATATGGCCTGCGTCCTCGATCCCGATATAGCTGTCCTGTTTTTTTTCACCCGTCAGCAAAAACTGATCTGCCGTCTTTTTGCACAGCCCAAATAAAAAAACGGCACCGATCAGAACCGCCGCCAGTTTCCCCAAAAGACGCCTGCGCGCCTGTTGTCTCTTCCTGCGTTCCTGAAACGACTCCCGTCTTTCCATTTGATTTTATCACTCCCATGAAGTTTTCTTACAAAAGATAAAGAGACAACCCTTCCGGATCGTCTCTTTATCTTTTGTATCCCCCAAAATGCCGCCTCCCATCTTCTGACTCCTAGCCAAGGCCAGGTGGGTAACCGCAACCGGCGCTTCTGCCTTCCCCTGCGCAATGAGGGCCTGACATCTACCCGGCAATATAGGAATCCCGTTTAAAGTAAATGTAGGTTCAAAACAACAGGAGTTCTCGTACATTTCAGGTTGTTTTCATTATATCCAATTCATCCCGAAAATACAACAGAAATTTTTTTACCGTTCTGCACGCATCGGATTGTTTAAGAAATCTTCATATGCAAGACGGATTCCATCTTCCAGCTCGGTTTGGTAAGTCCAGCCCAGATTCTTCAATTTGGAAACATCCAGAAGTTTTCTGGGTGTGCCGTCGGGCTTTGTGGAATCCCACTTGATCTCACCGGTGTAGCCGATCACCTTCGCGGTCAGCTCCGTCAGCTCCTTGATGGTCAGCTCTTTTCCGGTTCCGACATTAACGGTTTCATTGCCGGAATAATTGTTCATCAGAAATACGCAGGCATCCGCAAGATCATCCACATATAAGAACTCGCGCAGCGGCGTGCCGGTTCCCCAGCAGGTTACCTCTGTCGCGCCGGAAACCTTCGCCTCATGGAAACGGCGGATCAGCGCCGGAAGCACATGGCTGTGGGTCGGATGATAGTTATCGTTCGGTCCGTAAAGATTGGTCGGCATTGCAGAAATATAATCCGTTCCGTACTGGCGGTTTAAGAACTCGCAGTATTTCAGACCGGAAATTTTTGCAAGCGCATAGGCTTCGTTCGTCTTTTCCAGCTCGGAAGTGAGCAGGCAGCTCTCCGGCATCGGCTGCGGAGCCATTCTCGGATAAATGCAGGAAGAGCCTAAAAACAGCAGCTTCTTGCACTGATTCTGCCATGCGGAATGTATGACATTCATTTCCAGCGTCATGTTGTCATACATGAAATCCGCCAGCGCTTCCTGGTTTGCGACGATACCCCCGACCTTTGCTGCTGCCAGAAAAACATAATCCGGCTTCTCTGCTGCAAAAAAATCTTCCACATCCTGCTGTCTGCAAAGATTCAGTTCCTTATGAGTTCTTGTTACAATATTGTGATATCCGGCTTTTTCCAGTGCGCGCACGATTGCGGAGCCAACCATACCGCGATGTCCTGCCACATAAATTTTGGCGTCTTTTTCCATCATGATGTTATCCTTCTTTCCTTATGTAACTGCCGTACATAACATATGCCATGCATGCACGCCTTTTTTGCACCTATACGTGCTCTTTTCCGAGGCTTACGCCTGCGTGCCTGCTTCTTTCACTGCCTTTTCACGTTTTGCCAGCATTCTGTCGTGCTCTGCCATAATGCGGACAAGCTCTGCATAGCTGGTCTTCTGCGGGTTCCAGCCAAGAACAGTCTTCGCCTTTGTCGGGTCGCCCCAGAGGTTGTCTACATCGGTCGGACGGAACCATGCAGGGTTGACGCAGACAAGCATCTTGCCGGTCACCTTGTCATAGCCCTTTTCGTTCAGACCTTCACCTTCCCAGCGCAGTTCAATACCGTTTGCTGCAAACGCTTTTTCGGTAAAGTCCCGGACGGTGTGCTGCTCACCGGTTGCAATAACAAAATCTTCGGGTGTATCGTGCTGTAAGATCATCCACATGCACTCTACATAGTCTTTTGCATAGCCCCAGTCACGCTTGGAATCCAGATTGCCCAGCTCCAAATGATCCTGCAGACCCTCTGCGATTCTGCCCGCTGCCAGCGTAATCTTACGGGTTACGAAATTTTCGCCGCGGCGTTCAGACTCATGGTTAAACAGGATACCGTTTACTGCAAACATGTCGTAAGCTTCTCTATATTCCTTGGTGATCCAGAAGCCGTACTGCTTTGCAACTGCATAGGGGCTGTAAGGGTGGAATGGTGTTGTCTCTCTCTGGGGAACCTCTTCTACCTTGCCGTACAGCTCGGAAGTGGAAGCCTGATAAACCTTCGTCTTTTTGGTCAGCCCGAGAATGCGGACTGCCTCCAGAATCCGCAGCACGCCGATCGCGTCCACGTCGCCGGAATACTCCGGTACGTCAAAAGAAACCTGTACATGGGACTGTGCAGCCAGGTTATAGATTTCATCCGGCTGTACAATGCTGATGATACGGATCAGGGAAGAGGAATCGGAAAGATCCCCGTCATGTAAGGTAATCGCATTCTTTGCGATCAGATGGTCAATTCTTGCTGTATTCGAAATGGAAGCGCGTCTGGTAATGCCGTGCACCTCATAGCCTTTTTCCAGCAAAAACTCTGCCAGATAAGAGCCGTCCTGTCCGGTAATGCCTGTAATCAATGCTTTTTTCATAAAAATTTCATCCTTTCCTGATTTTATCGCTCTGATGTCATATCTTTCTCATAATAGTTGATATTCTACCTGATCTTTTTCGATTTTAGAAGAGCATATCTTGCACAGAACTAGCATTATATTGACTTTTATGATATACTAAAAGCTGCTACTCTGATTAAAAATCTACAGGAGAATTTTTTATGGATACCGCTCTTTTTGAAGGAACTCTCGTGGAATCCGAACGGATTTTGTATACACCGTCCACCTTTGCCCGGACAAACCTCATCCATCTGCAGGAATGCGGCCGCTTAAAAGCGTTGTCCCCCCACACCAGCCACCGGGAAAATCTCGCCTCCTACCTGTGTTTTATTGTCCTGGAAGGCTCCGGTACCCTCGAATACGACCAGAAGCACTACACACTCTCTGCCGGGGACTGTGTATTTCTGGACTGTAAAAAGAGCTACCTCCACCGCTGCTCCAATCAGCTCTGGACACTTGAATGGGCGCACTTTTATGGTCCGAACATGCCCGGAATCTATGAAAAATATACCGAGCGCGGCGGTCTTGCCTGCTTTCGCCCCCAAAGCCTTGCCCCGTATCAGAAAATTCTTGACAGCCTCTGTGAAACGGCGGCTTCCTCCGATTATGTCCGCGATATGAAGATTTTTGAGCAGCTCACTGCCCTGCTTTCTTTGCTGATGCAGGACAGCTGGCATCCCGGGAGCACCGCCAAACCGACCTCCCGCAAATATAACCTGCAGCAAATCAAAGATTACCTGGATTTCCATTATCCTGAAACAATCCGGCTCGACGACCTTGCGGAAACTTTTTATATCAACAAATTTTACCTGACCCGGATTTTCCGGGAACAGTTCGGCGTCTCCATCAACGCTTACCTTCTGTCCCTGCGCATTACTCACGCCAAACAGCTGCTGCGCTTTACGGATTTTTCGATCGAAAAAATCGGCATCCAATGCGGCATGAAGGATGCCAACTATTTTTCCCGCATGTTTAAAAAGGTCGAAGGGATTTCGCCCGGAGAATACCGCAGGCAATGGTAAAAAAGAATCCTGCGAAGCAGGATTCTCCGCCTGCGGCGGGTCGCGCAAGCGACATTCTTCCATTCCGCTGCAGTGCGATCCGCGCGGAGCATTTTATCGTATAGGAACAAAGTTTCCTATACGATAAAAAAACAGGCAGGACCTCTTTTTCAAAATGTCCTGCCTGCTGTTTCTTCTGAGTGTTTCCTGCCCGCCTTAAATCGCCCGTGTCGCTTCTTTGAGCCATGCCGCCTCTTCTTCGTTCAAGTAAGGCGTCATCTTTTCGCGCACCTGTGCGTGATAACGGTTTAACCGCTCGATATCTTTTCTCTCCATCACAGAAACATCGATGGCATCCAGATCGATCGGTGCCCAGGTCAGCGTATCGAAATACATGAACTGTCCATCTCCGTTTTTCACGCCGTTTCTGGCAACCATCACATTTTCAATCCGGATACCGTGGCTTCCTTCGATATAAATACCGGGCTCATTTGTCACATCCATCCCTGCTTCGATCGGCACTTCCTTCTGATTGCCGGTGAAACGCCAGCGGATGCCCTGGGGTCCCTCATGGACATTCAAAATATAGCCGACGCCGTGACCGGTTCCGCATTTATAGTCGATGTTCTGATCCCACATGGGCTGACGTGCCAGAATATCCAGGTTTCTGCCGGTGCAGCCGTACAAAAATTTCGCGTCTGTCAGCTGCAGCATGCCCTTTGCGACCGCTGTGTAATGCTCCTTGATCGTCTGGGAAACCGGCCCCAACACGATCGTTCTCGTCACATCCGTCGTACCGCCAAGATACTGACCGCCGGAATCCACCAAAAGCATACCTTCCGGCGCAAGCGCTGCGCAGTTGTCCTCGGTCGCCTCATAATGCATCATCGCTGCATTTGTCCCATAAGCGCTGATCGTTGGAAAGGAAAGATCCAGATAACCGTCGATCTCACTGCGCAGATGATCCAGATACATCGCAGCGGAATACTCCGTCATCGGAATTTTACCAACATTTTTCTTGACCCAGTAAATAAACTTGCAGACCGCTACGCTGTCTTTTAAATAGACCTCTTGCATATTTGCCAGCTCAGTTTCATTTTTGACCGCCTTTAACAGCTCTGTCGGATTTGCTGCATCGATCACTTCTGCACGGTTTTCCAGAATCTTATAAAAAGCGTAGCTGACGTTGCCTTCATCGCACATCACGCTACCTGTGATGGTACAGGACTCCATCCACTCTGCAGCCTCTTCATACGGATGCAGGGTAATGTGATACTTCGCCGCATGCGCTTTTAACACATCCGTCACTTCCCCATCCTGGAGAAAGAAATGGCACTCATCCTGTGTCAGATACGCATAGGACAATGCAACCGGATTGCATTCCACATCCGCGCCGCGGATATTCAACAGCCACATCAGATCGTCCAGCTTGCTCAAAAACAGACCGGACGCGCCGTGAGCTGCCATATCTTTACGAACTGCAGCCAGCTTTTCGGAAACATTCTGTCCAAACAGCGCCTCGTCCGGAACCAGAACCGGATGGCACGGAAGTGCCGGTCTGTCCGTCCAGACTTCATCTGCAAGATCTTTGCCATACACGATTTTAATCTGCTTGTCCGCCAGGTCTTTTTCCAGCTTCAGACCAAATCTCGTATCGATGACACGACCATCAAATCCAAGTGTTTGACCGTTTTCCATCTTCTGCTGTAAAAATTCTTCCTTCGTCGGAACGTTGTCCTCCAGCATCCGGTATAAAGTAACTCCGGTTCCTGTAAGCTCCCGCTCCGCCTGGATAAAATATCTGCCATCCGTCCACAGACCAGCTTCGTCCATTCCGACGATCAGCGTTCCGTTTGATCCGGAAAAGTTGCATAAATATTCTCTTACCTTAAAATAAGCGTCCACATATTCCGAATTGTGAAAATCCGCTGTGGGAACCATGTACCAGTCTACGCCGTTTTTCTTCATGACCGCCCGCAGCGCTGCCAGACGATCCTGTATCTTCTGATTGACCATTTGTATTTCCTCCATGTGCCGGAGATTTTGGCACTACCAAAAATCTATCACAACAGCACATACCGCGCAAGAACTTGTCATAAGATTTTTTAAGGCACTTTTCATTGATTTCAAACTCGATTACAGTTCGCACGCGTCATTCGCAAAATTGTAAACTTATTCTAAACTTTTTGTTTTTTTTCTTGTTTCTGTTCCTGTACTCGTGCTATAATTTACCATAAAATCAGCAAATTCCGGTACAAAAGCACAATGGTATTCGACGAATTTCAGCTGTCATGTCTATTTTCAGACATATCCTCATTTCTATGTATGTTCCGGTCGTCCTTTGCACAACAAGCATCCTTTTTTCTTTTGCATCGGTACAGCCATATATTATTTTCAGAAAGGCGGTATTTCCATGGAACTTCAGGTTACGAATAATTTTTCCGATATTACATCCGAAATCCTTGCGCTTGCAAAAATGAGTGAGCAGGCAGGCTCCATTGCGCCTGAACTCTACACACAGTACGACGTCAAACGCGGTCTGCGGGATTTAAACGGCAAAGGCGTCCTCGCAGGACTCACCAATATTTCTGACGTGCGCGCCACCAAAATCGTAAACGGCGAAGCTGTTCCCGCACATGGGCAGCTGTTTTACCGCGGCTACAACGTGGAAGATCTCGTGCGCGGCTTCAGCAAAGACAACCGTTTCGGCTTCGATGAGGTAACTTATCTGCTGCTGTTTAACAAACTTCCTAACAAGGAGGAGCTGGAATCCTTTTCCCGACTGCTCAATTCCTATCGAAGCCTGCCCACCAGCTTTGTCCGCGATATTATCATGAAAGCCCCCAGTAAGGATATGATGAATACCCTCGCCCGCAGCGTTCTGACCCTGTATTCCTACGACGACCGTGCAGACGATGTTTCCCTGCCAAACGTCCTGCGTCAGTGCCTGCAGCTCATCAGCCTCTGTCCGATGCTGTCCATCTACGGCTACCAGGCCTACAGCCACTATCATGACGGCAACAGCCTGTATATCCACCAGCCTTCCCAGACGCTCTCCATGGCGGAAAATATTTTACATATCCTGCGCCCTGACAGCAGTTACACCCCTTTGGAAGCAAAAATCCTCGATATCGCGCTGATTCTGCATATGGAGCATGGCGGTGGTAATAACTCATCCTTTACCACGAGGGTTGTCACCTCCTCCCTGTCCGATACCTATTCTGTTATCGCAGCGGCAATTGGCTCCTTAAAGGGTCCCCGCCACGGCGGCGCAAATATCAAGGTTGTCAAGATGTTCGAGGAAATGAAAGAAGAAGTACACGACTGGAAAGACGATGAAGAAATCAGCCGTTACCTCGCACGCCTGCTCAACAAGGACGCATTCGACCACGCCGGTCTGATCTACGGCGTCGGCCATGCGGTTTACTCCAAATCTGACCCGCGTGCTGTCATCTTCAAGGGCTTCGTAGAACGCCTTTCCGAAGAAAAGGGACTGCATGATGAATTCGAGCTTTATAACAGTGTAGAGCGTCTCGCCCCAGCCGTCATCGCCAAAGAACGTCAGATGTACAAGGGCGTCAGCGTCAACGTCGACTTCTATTCCGGCTTTGTATACAAGATGCTTGGACTGCCGATGGAGCTCTACACCCCAATCTTCGCCATCGCCCGTATGGTCGGCTGGAGCGCGCACCGCATGGAAGAGCTTGCCACCAACAGCAAGATCATCCGCCCTGCGTATAAGACGCTCTGCACCGATCAGCCTTATGTGGAGCTGTCGGAAAGAAAATAACTGCGCGCAGTGGATCCCATAACGTCAATGCAGTTTCAACCATCAAGATAAACGGGCTTTCCCCACTGTTGACAGCCCGCACGTTTTTACAATTGTGTAATCAAGGGGCGACAGCAAGGAGTGCTGCCGCCCCCTTTGCCGGGCACACAAAAAACGGAGAACCATTAGGTTCTCCGTCATTTCTATCATCCATCTTTTTGTGATTTATGACATTGGAAAGCTCGCAGAGCGCGCATTCTATTGTTTTTCCAAAAACTCCATCACTGCCTGTTTCATGCCATCTTTTTCGCACTGGATGTTATGGAGCACCGGTGCGTTGCGGATTTTTGTGATCGCATCCGGAATCTTCACTCCACTGATCTTTTCCAATTCTTCCGTCAGGGCAAAATCATCCATATCTGCATATTTTTCATCCATAGCACTCAACACGGTTCTGGTGAATTTATACGGACTTGCAGTAGATGCGATCACAGTTTTTGTCGTGTCGCCGGTTTCTTCTTTATATTTGTTGTAAACCGCTGCTGCAACCGCGGTATGCGGATCGAGCACATAGTCGGTATCTTCGTACAGGCTGCGGATCTGCGCCGCGCATTCCTCCTGTGTCGCATAATTTCCGTAAAAATCACCGAGCTTTTCTTTCATCTCTGCAGTGATTTCATATTTGCCATCACCTGCAAGCGCCGCCATCAGGGACGCGTTGCATGCAGCATCCTCTCCTGCAATCCGATAAATCAGCCGTTCCAGATTGCTCGAAATCAGAATATCCATCGACGGGGACGTTGTAAGGATAAAATCACGATTTCTGTCATAAGCACCTGTACGGAAGAAATCATATAATACTTTATTGTCATTGGACGCACAGATCAGCTTTTTGATCGGCAGTCCCATATTTTTTGCATAATAGGCTGCCAAAATGTTGCCGAAGTTTCCGGTCGGAACAGTAACATTGATCTCCTCGCCTGCTTTGATACGTCCTTCTTTTACAAGCTGTGCATATGCATAAACATAATAAACGATCTGGGGAACCAGACGTCCGATATTAATGGAGTTTGCAGAAGAGAACTGATATCCTCTTTCTTCCATCCATGCTGCAAGCTCTTTATCTGCAAACAGCTTCTTGACGCCGGACTGGGCGTCGTCGAAATTTCCGTGGATACCGATCACGCAGGTGTTTGCGCCGGTCTGGGTGACCATCTGCTTTTCCTGGATCGGACTGACACCGTCCTTGGGATAAAAGACCATAATTCTCGTGCCGGGCACATCCGCAAAACCTGCCAGAGCCGCCTTTCCGGTATCTCCGGAGGTCGCCGTCAGAATTACGATTTCATTTTTGATCTGATTTTTCTTCGCCGCAGTCGTCATCAGGTACGGCAGAATCGAAAGTGCCATATCCTTAAACGCGATCGTCGGACCGTGGAACAGTTCCAGGTACCACGCATTTTTCACTTCCGCCAGCGGGGCGATCGCCTCCGTATCGAACTTACCGTCGTACGCCTTGTCGATGCAATAACGAAGCTCTTCCTCTGTAAAATCCGTCAGCAAAAGCTTCATCACTTCATATGCGGTCTGTCGATAATCCATCTGTGCAAACTCGTCCAGCGTTTTATCAAAAGAAGGCAACGCCTGGGGCACAAACAGACCGCCGTCCGATGCAAGACCTTCCAGAATTGCTTTAGATGCCGACACGCTCTCTTCATTTCCTCTCGTACTTCTATACAAAACTTCCATGCTTCCTCCTGTTTCTGCTGCAGTTGCACAGCTTCGTTTCTTTTTCTGTCCGTTTCGCTCAATTTTATCACAGGTTTTCTGACAGGACAATACCTTTTCCGATTTTTTGTCTTTATCCAAAGAACTCATGTCCGCCATGCGCAAACAATCTGACCAGATGTGTATCGAACCAGCGCATATTTTTTTCATTCGCCGCATTTCGCGCAGCAAAGTACAGCGCCCCTTTTGACAAATCCGTTCCATCCAGCGCTAACTCTACCGCCTGTTTCGTTTCCTCACTGATTGAAACAGTGTCGATCGTTCCGTTTTTTACCGGGGAAAACTGATAAACACCGTTACCGTGCTGATACACCACATCTGTCACACAATCCGGGAACAGCTCGCTCTTTACCCGGTTTAAGACGACGTTTGCAACCAAAATCCTGCCGTTTAAATCCTCCGATCCGGCTTCCGCCTCCACGATTTTCAAAAGCACCTGATAATCCGAGCTGCTGATAGAAAGCTGCGTGCTGTCTGAAACAGCTGCTGCACTATCCTCCCGTTCCAGCATCCTCACCTGCAGCGTCGGCTCTGCCAGATCGTTTTCCTCCATGGTCCGCCCGTTTTCTTCTTTTTCATAATCCAAAAGTTCCTCCATGCAGACGACGCTGTCCATGCTGTCCAGATACCGTCCCATTTCTCCTACCGTTCCGGTCAGCCGGACGCAAAACCATGCAGATACAAACATCATGGACGCCCCGGTCAGCCATATACCATATTTTAATGTACTGTTTTTTTCCATTTCCATCCCCGTTCCCGGCTGTACGCCTTCTAAAAGTCTATACAGCCAGTCTGAAAAAAATCACTTTTTTCACAGACAAACTGCGACAGAAACTTCATTTTATGGTAGGATGGAGGAATACTGGGGCAAAATAGGAACGAATTACGCATATTTTTAGAATTGCATCCGTGCTAAAAGCAATCCAGTATTTTATCTATTACAGTTCACTCATGCCCTTCTGAGTTCAGATTCCGTGCTTGCACGAAAATCTGAACTCAGAAGGGCACGAAGGGAGCGCCATTTTATGAGCAAAAATGAGCTGCGAAGCAGCGGAAAGCATCGAAGATGCGCTTTTGCGAATGGTGCGAGTGAACTGTAAATAAGCGAAATTATAAGAAAAGACTCGAAAAAGGGGAAATGGGAGGATTCATCATGAAACTGGTAACATTTAATATCCGCTGTGATTTTGGGCAGGACGGGGAGAACAATTTTGAATACCGCAAGGATTTGATTTTAAAGAAAATCGCGCAGGAGAAACCTGATATGATCTGCTTTCAGGAAGTGCTGCCGCATATCGCAAAATGGCTGAAAGAAAACCTGACAGAGTATTATGTAATCGGCTGCGGACGCAGCCCGGAGCTGAGAGACGAGCAGGTCAGCATCGCATACCGCAAGGATCGCTTAAACCTGATGGAGATGCAGTCTTACTGGCTGTCTGAGACGCCTTATGTGCCTGCATCCCGCTACGCAGAGCAGAGCATCTGCCCCAGAATCTGCAACGAAGCGCTGTTTGAGGATCTGGAAACCGGAAAGGTATTCCGCATTGTAAACACCCATCTGGATCATATCGGCGCACAGGCGAGAATCCTGGGACTTCGTCAGATCCTGGAAAAATTAAAGACCGAGAAACTCTATCCCGACGCAGCGACGATGATCACCGGCGACTTTAACGCAGAGCCTCAGGATCCGGAATTCGAAATCTTAAAAGAGTATCCGGAATACACTAACGTAACCGAGCATATCGGAATCACCTATCATGGATTCACAGAAGAGGATCATCCCTGCAGCATTGACTTTTTGCTGGTGAAGGGCGACATCAAGACCGGCGAGCCTGTGAAGTGGACAGACAAAGAGGGCAACGTATGGCTGTCCGATCATTATCCGGTTTGTGTGGAAGTAGAGTAAAGATGTTGTTGGGGTCAAAAAGTATTTTGACCCCTTTGATACCGGATTGCTCCGTGTGTAGCGCGTGACACAAACTCGTCATGCGCAAAAAGCGTGCGCAGAAATGAGCGGGAAATATGAAGGAAATCAAAAGGATTATCGACAACCATATCTATATTCTGAAACTGATCAGGAAAGGCAGCGGGTGGTTCCCGCTGTTTCTGATTTTCTTTTCCGTGCTTCGCGGTTTTAATACATTTTTCATGACGACGTGGATTTACCAGTATGTGATCAATGCGCTGCAAAAGGGCGAAAAACTGACGAAAATTGCGGTGACGGCGGGCGTGGTATTTGTGTTCACGCTGGCGTATAACGCCCTGCTGCAATTTAAAAATGCCATGATGGAGATCGAATCCTGCAGGATCGAAAAAGAGCTGCAAACGATTTTGCAGAAAAAGGCGCTTTCGGTCGATCTGGGGTGCTTTGAACGCCCGAAATTTTATGACAGCTATGTAAAAGCGCTGTCGGAAACGTCGCAGCGGGCGATGAAGGTGCTGGACAATTTCTGCGACCTGATTGTGGATACGATTACGGTCTGCTCGATCGGCGTTTTGATTTTCCAGATCGATCCGATTTTCGTTCTTCTGGCGGTGCTGCCGTTTATCGGCACACTGCTGCTCGGCGGAAAATATAACGATTTAAAATATGAACGCGACATGAAAAATCAGGAGATTTCCAGGGAAAAGGATTATGTCCAACGCGTTTTTTATCTGAGCGACTATGCAAAGGAATTGCGCCTGACGCAGATGTATCAGGTCATGTTACAGAAGATGAAACAAAGCGTGGCCAGGTTAAAGGAAACCGTCAGTCAGTACGGTTTTTCGATCATGACACTGGAATATATTCTGGCGCTGTTATATGAAGTCGGCGTTTATTTCGTTTCAATTCTGGTTGCAGTGTACCGGACGTTGGTTTCCAAAACGATGCTGCTGGGGGACTGCTTTGTGGTTATCAATTCTCTGACAAACATCGCATATCTGGTCGGTGAGTTCGGGGACATTTTTGTAGCGTTTGGTGAAAATTCACGGTTTATCGACAATATCAGAAGCTTTCTGGAATATGAGAACCAGACACCAGACAAGGCAAATGGGGAAGCGGTTGGAGTATTTAAAGAGCTGGAGCTTGAGCATGTAAGCTTTTCCTACGAGGGGCAGGAAACGGCGGCATTGAAGAATATCAGCCTGCGGATTCGCGCCGGGGAAAAGATCGCGATTGTCGGGCAGAACGGATCCGGAAAAACGACACTGGTAAAGCTTTTGCTGCGGTTTTATGATCCGACACAGGGGCACATTTTATGCAACGGAAAGTGGATTGGGGAGTATCCGATCGCGTCTTATCGAAACCAGTTCGGAACTGTATTTCAGGATTTTCAGCTCTTTTCGGAGACGGTTGCAGAAAATATTATGGTGAAAAGACCGCTTTCCGGGCAGCAGAGAAAGGATGCGGAAACAGCGCTGCAAAAGGCCGATATGCTGGAACGGATAAACGATTTGCCAAATAAAATGGATACGCTTGTCGGCAGGGAATTTGCCCCGGACGGCGCAGTATTTTCCGGCGGGGAGACACAGAAGCTCGCCATTGCCAGGGCGATTGCGAAGGATGCACCGGTTCTGATTCTGGATGAACCCTCCAGCGCGCTCGATCCGATTGCGGAGAATAAAATGTTTGAAACGATTTTTGACAGTTTCCGGGATAAGACGGTGATTTACATTCTCCACCGGCTGTCCAGCGCGACATTTGCTGATCGGATTTACCTTCTGGAAAACGGACAGATTGCAGAACAGGGGACGCATTCAGAGCTGATTGCGCAGAACGGGAAATATGCGGACATGTTCCATAAACAGGCGGAAAAATATATTTCGTAAGGGGATTTGACAGGGGACTGAAAATGGGATCAAAAAGAATTCGCAGCAGGAAGAAAAACGGCAAACAGATTTCGATGAAAAGTGTGTTGTTCCTGCTGAAATATGTGCGAAAATATACGCCGGGATATCTGGCATTAGAGCTTTTATTGGTGATTGGAAATTCGGCCTGGGATATTCTCGTCGGAATGCTGTATGTAAAATACCTGTTCGACGCATTGGAAAAAGGAGCGGATTACCGACAGGTTCTGGCGGTCACTTTTTGCATGATCGGGTACCGCATGGTGTTGACGCTTTACGGGAAATGGCTGGCAAATGTGTACCGCCCGAACGCAAATTTAAAGCTCCATGAAAGGATGCAGACGAAGCTGTATGAAAAAGCGCTTCAGTTGGATCTTGCGTCCTACGACAACACAGAGTTTTACAACGATTTCATCTGGGCAATCCGAGAGTCCGATACCCGTGCGGTGAAGGTTTTGACAGACGTGTGCAGCCTTTGCAGTTGTGTGATTACGCTGGTCGGAATGGGAGCGGTTTTTGCGGCGATTGACTGGATGGCGGCGCTGGTTGTTTTAGCGTCTTCCGTGCTGGGATTTTTTGTCCGGACAAAAGCAAACCAGATCCGTTATGCAAAGGCGAAGGAAATGAACCCGATCACCCGGAAGCTGGATTATTTTACGCGGGTTTTCTATCAAAATGAATACGCAAAAGAACTGCGGATGGGAAATATGGGAGCACTTTTGCAGGAGGATTATGAGCAGACTGCGGAGGAAAAAATTGCCTGTGCAAAAAAATATGCTCCGAAATTAATCGGAATTTCGCTGGCGTCGGAGCTGATTACGAGCGTACTGTTTAACGTCGGACTCTTGGGCTATCTGATGTGGCGGTATCTGACGGATGTAGCCTTTACGCTCGGCGATTTTTCGGTCGGAATCAGTGCGACGTGGAAGCTGTTCATGCGGGTAAACCAGTTGATCGGATTTTTGGCGCAGTTCCAGGAACACAGCATCTATGCGGAAAAATTCCGTACATTCGTGACGCAGAAACCGCAGATTTTAAACGGAACAGAAAAAGCGGAAGCCTTCAAATCGTTGGAATTAAGGCACGTTTCGTTTACCTATCCGTTCCCCGAAAAGAACCCCAAACAGGTACTTTCGGACGTTTCTTTTACGGTTCGAAAAGGGGAAAAGATCGCGATTGTCGGTTACAACGGCGCGGGGAAAACGACGCTAACGAAGCTTTTGATGCGGCTGTATGATGTGACGGATGGGGCGATTTTTTATAACGGAACAGATATCCGAAATTATGATATTTCATCCTTTCGGGCGCACATCGGAAGCGTATTTCAGGACTATAAAATTTTTGCGGCGACCATCGGAGAAAATGTGATGGGCGGTACTTATACGGATGCGCAAAAAGAGGCGGTAGAGAGTGCACTTACGGCTGCCGGTTTTTCCGAAAAATACCAGAAACTGCCCCAAAAGGCGGATACGGAGCTGACGCGGGAATTTGACGAAAAGGGCATCAATCTTTCCGGTGGAGAGGGACAGAAAATCGCGATTGCGCGCGCTTTTGCCCAAAACAGCGACATCCTGATTTTGGATGAACCATCCAGCGCGCTCGACCCGATTGCGGAATATGAACTCAATAAAACAATTGAAGCGGCGGCAAAAGACCGCACGGTAATCTTTATTTCACACCGGCTTTCAACGACAAGAATGGCGGATCGAATTTATCTGTTCGATGGAGGAAAAATCACGGAACAGGGCAACCATGAAGAGCTGATGAAACAGGACGGAACATATGCGAAAATGTTCCGTGTGCAGGCGAAGAAATATCAGGGATGAAGAAAAACTTTCCTGATTGCTTGATGAATCCATGGTGTGGAATTGTCTTTCTTTCCAAACTGAGATATAATGAGCGCAAGTGAGTCAACATGCTTGCATAACGGCTTCAATCCAAGACAATAGAAGGCGGGTTTTATTATGGCAGAAAAAATCGTCGGACTGATATCGTGTCTTTTATGCGCGGTTCCGTTTTTGATTATCGGGATCTTTGAAAAAAACAGCAAAGAGCCCATCACTTTCTGGAGCGGAGATAAAACGTTAAAATCGAAGGTAAAAGATGTCACGGCTTACAATCTGGAAATGGGGATGCTGTATCAAAAGTGCGCGTTTGCATTTATGCTTTCCGGGATCTGCTGCCTGATTTCGTTAGGCTTTGGGATTGTGATGCTTGTTTTGGACTGCACGGCAGGGGTTTATCTGATGTATCGAAGCTATAAAAGAATTCTGGAACGGAATTCGTAATTGACAGCGCCTGCAAATAAGCGATGGCTCAAATACATGACCGCCGATACGATGCATACCTGCGCAATGAGGGGCGAAATGTCAGATCCTAAAACCGTCCGATCCGGTGAAAATCAGACGAAAATAGAGAGCGCCCGCTTACGCTGTGTTTTTCACAGAATAAGCGGGCGTTTTTGAAATGTCGCTGTCGCAGCGTAAGGCAGCGTTTTAAAAGCTGTTTTCCAAAGAACCTCAATCCCTGTAAAGAACCGGGCTGACGCAGAGCAGTCCTTCGATTGCAGGAAGCGCGTCGATTTCTTTCAGCTGCCCGTCAGCAGAGCTGGCATCCGCAGTATTGCTGCAGGATGTCGAAGCTGCGGCAGCGTTGACGCAGGAATCCGAGGCAGCTTCATACAGCAGCGGAATGATCGGATCGGTTCCGGAGAGCTGGTTGAGGGAAACGCGTACCGGTTTGTCGAGCGAAACGCTCGTTGTGAATGTTTTGTCTTTTCCTTTTAAAACGACCTGAGCTGTTTTTGGAACAGCAAATCCGGTCTTATGAGCATCTGTAAACGTCAGGAGCAGTTCGTTTGTTTCCGGGAGAACCTCCGTCAGCAGCAGAGCGCCTTTGGAAACCCAGGTGCGGTGCGTGTGAATGGCGGTATCGAGCTCGGAAGCGATGTTGCCGCCGTTTTTGCCTTCGATGTAGGTTGCATAGCAGCCTGCCAGCTTCGCACGGTTGTGTAAGTCCATGCCGCTGGTTGCGGTGATTTGATAGCCTGAAAAAATCAGGGACATCCAGAGATTCGTGCCGCGTTCATTTACTTCGTGGAGCGATTCCGGATTGTTGAAAGTCTCGATAAAGTCAACCTTTGAGTAGTCCGAGACGGTCATTTCAAAGCGGCAGCCGCGGGCAAAAGGATCGCCATAGGAAAACGGATGCGCGATGCCGACGAGCGCGCCTTTTTCGCGGGCAGCTTCGAACAACAGCTCGGGACGGTGCTGGTCGATCGAGTTCCAGGGAACATATTTTGCGAGGTTTAAGCAGAGGATATGCCCGAAATAAGTCGTATATTCCATGCCACGGATCAGGCTGATCGGATAATGCTTTTCTTCCAGCAGCTGTTCGATCTTTTTCTGACCGGAGGTGGTGTTGTGGTCGGTGATGGCGAACGCATCGACATGGTCGGCTGCCAGATATTCCGTCAGCTCCTGACAGGTTAAGTTGCCGTCGGATTCGACCGTGTGGTTGTGCAGCTCAAGGCGTTTGAAGCGGGTGGATGCAGTGACGGTATTATCAGCAGAAGAACTGCCAGTGGTGCTCGAATCGCCAGCCGTGGCAGCAGAGCCAGCGCCGGAGACGCCCGAACTGCCAGCCGTGGCAACAGCGGAGGCAGGAGCACTCTCAGCGTCGCACGAGTTGTCAGCGCTCCCGGCAGCATTCGAAGCCCCCGCATTTCCCGCTGCAGTCTTTACCGTATCCATTAGATTAAAGTTCGGTGCGATTACACCCTGTCCGACCGGATGTCCGGAAACGGTCAGCGTGTACTGCGTGTTGTCCAGCAGCACGTTGAAAACAAGGACGGTCACTTTTAAAACGCCGGAAAAGGTGTCCTGTGCCAGACAGCCGTCGCTTGTGAATTCTTTTGTGTATAACATGTGGCGGTCCGTCAGCTGGCGGTGGATGCAGCCGATGAAATTGTCGTTTAATTCCGCCATTGTGTGAATTTCTGTTTTCATTTCATGCAGAATGGTCTGCCTGAATTCCTCGACGGGATAGGTCGGGGCGTCATATTTTGCGGTGCAGAGTGTCTGAAGCTTGTCAATGAGCTCTGGCGTAACGTCGCTTTCACTGTAGAGCCGCTTGTCAAAGCTAAAATGAATGTCCAGCTCGTCATAGACCTGATCGAGGCTGATGGTGTAGGTGATCTGTCCTACAAAGCCTGCGTCCAGCATGCCGCCGACGCGGTAAATTTGTTGATAATTCTGATCGGTTGTCATACGTTCCTCTCCAAAATGTATAGTTGCAGTCAGACGCTTCCAAGACAGATGCGGAAGCGTGTCAGCTCAGCGCTTAGCGCAGCGGAATCACCATGTTCCAGGTTCTGGAGAACTGGTAGGGTGCAGGACCTTCCCCGGTTGCCAGAAACAGATGCGTGGGATGGTTATTTTCATCAAGTAAAAAGTAAGGGCGTTCGCAGTTTGCCTGATCGGTCTGTCTGCCATCGGACCAGGTAACGTGGCGGGAGTAAACGACAGGATTTTCGGCGAATTCCCAGTGAATGCAGTCGGCGCTTTCAGCGTACAGACCTGCACCCCAGATGCCGCTGATGCCGGGTCCTCCGTTTTTGAAGTCGTCTTTGATCAGCAGGCGGAATTTTCCGTCCTCGTACCACAGGTACGGATCTTCCAGATGGATGTTCGGGTCCTCGAAATTAAAAATCGGGTCGTCCAAAATCCGTTCAAACGGACCATCCGGGCGGGGCGCTTTTGCGACGCCGATTTTTAACGGACCGTCTGCGAAGGAACGCGATTTGTAGAGCATGTAGGTCGTTCCGTCGGGCTGGATTGCGACGGCAGGATTGGTCGTTGCAGTGCAATCCCAGTGGGAGCAGTCTCTGGGAGAAATCAGCGGCTCATCGCACCGCGTCCATGGACCAAAAACAGACGGTGCGGTTGCAAGACCGATTCGTTTGCGGTTCCAGACCTCGGTAAAACGCGAGCTGTCCACCTCGTCACCGGGACCGGGAATCGGACCGCCGAAGGTCGTCCCCATATAATAGAGGTAGTAGGTTTGGTTCCATTTGCGGATGTACGGATTGTGCACGTTCATGCCGTCAAAAAAAGTGCGTCCCCGGCGTCCGAGCACGACCTCCTGAAAGGTATAGGGACCTTCCGGATTTTTGCTGGAAGCCCGGACGATTTCGCAGTTAAACAGCCAGTTTGCACCAAAGCCGAGATCTTTCGGCCAACGGGACGCAAACATGTGATAGGCTCCGTCTTCCCCCTGTACGACGGAGCCGCACCAGATCCAATAGTCCGGGTCGGAATAACCGCCGCCGACCGGAGCCGGCAAAAGCGCGTTCTGATAAGGATTCTGTACCATATTCTTTTTTATAAAACCTCCCTGTAAATGCTTCGATAGCCCATTTCAATACAATGGAACTCTGATCTCTTTTCTTTAGCGTATAGAGAATTTTTGGAAAAGTCAAGGGATTGTCTGCCCTGAGATGCTTTTGATTTTTCCGGTGCTTTATGGTATGCTGAAAAAGAATGAAAAATAGAGATGGAGGGGACTATGAAGGGGAAAAAATGGGACGTCTATGTTTACGGCGATGTAAATATAGACCTTGTTGTTCCGGGCGTTTCCAGTCTGCCAAAGCCCGGGCAGGAGGATGAAGTGCCGGTTATGGATACCTATGTAGGCGGCGGCGCGGCGCTGTTTGCGCTTGGCATTGGAAAGCTCGGTCTGCATCCGGAATTTCAGGGAGAGGTCGGGGACGATTGCTACGGGGAGCTGATCCGCAAAGAATTTGCCGCAAAAATATCGACGACAGCTTACTTGAAACGAGCAGGACGGAGAAAACCGGTATTTCGATCAGTTTTACCAATGAAAAGGATCGGTCGTTTCTGACGTATCGCGGCACGAACGCGGGAATTTCTATCGACAAGGTGGATATCGAGGGCGTGAAAAACGCTTCGCATATCCATATGACAGGCTACGAGGGAAGCAAAAACCACGCGGCGTATCTTTCTTTATTAAAACGCGTCAAAGCAGAGACAGAAGCGACTGTCTCGTTCGATCTGGGCTGGGATCCAACCGGGGAATGGAATCCTCAGATCAAGGAGCTGTTTCCGTATATCGACGTGCTGTTCATGAACGAGACGGAAGCGATTCACTATGGCAGGACGAAGACCGCACAGGAAGCGGCACGGGAGTTTGCGAAGGATTGCGACAGGGTGGTCATCAAGCTTGGCAGCAGCGGTTCTCTTGCAATCGAAAACGGAAAAGAGGTCTTTTTCCCGGCGTACCGGGTAAAGGCTGTGGATACGACTGGCGCAGGGGATTCGTTTAATGCGGGCTTCGTATACGGATTTCTGACCGGAAAAGGTCTGGAAGAATGTCTGGCCTGCGGTAATGCCTGCGGCGCGTTAAACGTGACAGCGTACGGCGGCAACACCGGATTTCCGGACAAAGAGGGACTGAAGGAATTTATGGGAAAAAAGAAAGGGGAAGAAACAAAATGAAAATCGCAGTCATCGGGGGAGCAGGCGTCAGAACCGTCATTTTTATCAACGGCCTGCTGGCAAGATACAAGGCACTTCATATTGACGAGGTAGCGCTCTATGACATCAATCAGGAGAAACAGCAGATCATCACAAAGCTGTGCCGCCATGTGGTAAACAGAAATCACAAGGATCTGATTGTAACGGAATCTGCGGATGTGCGTAAGGTATTGCAGGACGCGGATTATGTGGTAACAACGCTGCGCGTCGGCGGCGACCATTCCCGTGTTATGGATGAAACAATCGCATTAAACGCAGGCGTAATCGGACAGGAAACGACCGGTGTCGGTGGATTTTCGATGGCAGTGCGCACGATTCCGATTTTGCTGGAGTACTGCAGGCTGATTAATGAAATTGCACCGAACGCATGGATTTTCAATTTCACGAACCCGTCCGGTCTGGTGACACAGGCGTTAAAGAGCGCAGGCTATGAAAAGGTGATCGGCATCTGCGATGCGCCCAGCAGCACAAAATTCCGTATGGCAGCAAAGCTCGGCGTGGATGAAAAAGACCTGTATGTGGAATTCTTCGGATTAAATCATCTTTCCTGGATTCGCAGCGTGAAGATCAGGGACGAGGAGATTCTGCCCAGGCTCCTTGCGGACGACGCATTTTTAAAGAGCATTCAGGAATTTTCCATGTTTGATCCCGATTTGTTGCGGATGATCGGATTTTTGCCGAATGAATATCTCTACTACTATTATCATCGGGAAAAAGCGCTTGCCAATATCTTAAAATCCGGCGCGACCAGAGGTCAGACGATCGAGCAGGTCAACAAGCAGATGATGGAAGAGTTAAAGGCGATGGATATGGACGCCGATCCCGAAGGCGCACTGCAGATTTTCCTGTACTATATGCAGGTTCGTGAGAATTCCTACATGAGTATCGAATCCGGTCTTGCAAAGCGCCCGCTTCTGGAAAAAGGGCAACTGGAAGTGCCTGATGGCATGGGATATGCAGGCGTTATGCTTGACTGCATCGAGGGGCTGCAGAGCAAAGACGGACGCGATCTGGTGCTTTCCGTGGAAAATCAGGGAAGCATCCCCGGTCTTGAGGATCGTGATGTGGTGGAAGTTACCTGTCATGTGGATGAAACCGGGATTCATCCGGTGAGGGTGGAGGAAGTTCCGGAGCACTGCTATCTGCTGATGCGTCTGATTAAGATGTACGAAAAGGAAACCGTAGAGGCGGTACAGGAACAGTCCGAGGAAAAAGCGGTCCAGGCGCTGATGCTGCATCCGCTGATCAATTCCTACTCTCTTGCAAAAGAACTTGTTGCAGCTTACAGCCAGGCATACGGCGGACTATTCCATAAGGCATAAGGATGCACGAAAAGAGAACAAGGAGGAAGATACAACACAGGACATGCCCGCTCGAGGAGTGCAGGAGCGAAAGCTCCTGCCGCCTTTTTTTACAAAAAATTGACATGATTCTTAAAATATTGATATTGACGGAAAACGTTTTCTGATCTATGATATGGGTGTATTTAGAAAACGTTTTCCAACAGGGAGGAGGAGAAAGCTTGGCATCCATAAAAGATGTGGCGAGACAGGCAGGCGTGGCGATCTCCACGGTGTCGAAGGTGCTAAACGGCTATGAAGGCGTCAGTGAAAGCACGAAAGACAAGGTAAATGCGGCGATCGAAGCGTTGAACTATACGCCCAATGCGGTTGCAGCAGCACTTTCCTCCAAACAGTTTGGGCGGGTTGCCCTGTTGTTAAAGCTGGAGGAAACAGTTGGCTGCGTGGATGAGATCAACCTGCAGTATCTTTCCGGCGCGATCCACCGGGCAAAGGAATTAAAGCTTGATGTGGTGACGCTGTTTTTTTCCATGGTAGCGGATATGGGACTGGATGAGCTGACCAGCTATTTAAAAGCTCAGAGCGTCGAAGGAATTATCGCATATGGGATGAATGAGGAAGATGAATTTCTAAGAGAGCTGATTGCGTCTGGTGCGTTTAAAATCGTGCTGGTTGACGCACCCTATCATGACAGGAATACGTCTTCGGTCTGGATTGACCAGAAAAATGCCCAGTACGAAATCGCAAAAAAGACGATCCTCGGCAATGAAAGCTGTACAAAGGTCCTTTATATCGCAGGGGATAAAAAGTCCTTTGTAACCGGAGAACGGATTGCAGGGATGAAGAAGCTGGCAGAGGAGCTTGCGCTGGAGCTGACCATCGAATACGGAGATTTCAGTGAGAAAAAAGCGAGGGAGCTGACCTTCTCTTATGCAGACAGAATGGATGTGTTTGTTTGTGCATCGGATCTGATGGCCATCGGCGCGATGCGGGCATTGATGGAGCTGGATGTGTTCCATCCGGTTTGCGGCTTTGACGGAATCCCGCTCATGAGCTATGCGGGCAAGCAGATGAATACGGTGCGTCAGGATTTTTATGGCGTGTCGGCTGCTGCGGTGGAAGAGGTTGACCGTCTGCTGCATCTGGAAGAGGGAAGAAACGTAGTGCTAGGATATGAACTGGTGCGGATGCGCTACCAGGACATTGTAGAGTAAACAATAGAATGCACGCTCTGCGAGCATTCTATTGTCATGAATCAAAAGTTGCCGCCAGGCGGCAGAAACGGAGGAAAGAATGAGACAGGAAGAAACGATCCGGAGAGAAATTCTGGAGCAGAGAATTGACAGGGAGCTGGAAGCTCTGTCTGAGAAGCTCTTCGGCAAAAAGCTGGAGGATGCAAGCGATGAGCAGGTTTATGTTGCACTGCTGTATCTGGTAAAGGGACTGGAAGAGGCAACCGTACCCAACGACGGTGACAAGAAAATCTACTATATTTCTGCCGAGTTCCTGATCGGTAAGCTTTTGTCCAACAATCTGATCAATCTGGGAATCTATGAAAAAGTAGAAAGCGTATTAAAGAGCAAGGGCAAGGAGCTGTCCAGAATCGAAGAGATCGAGCCGGAACCGTCTCTTGGTAACGGTGGTCTGGGACGTCTGGCTGCCTGCTTTATGGATTCCATTGCAACCCTGGGTCTTCCCGGCGAAGGCATCGGCTTAAACTATCACTTCGGTCTGTTCAAGCAGGTATTTAAGGATCGCCTTCAGACCGCAGAAAAGAACGACTGGATCGAGAAGGATTCCTGGCTGAATAAGACCGATGTTTCCTTTGATGTCTTTTTCGGTGACAGAAAGGTAACCTCCCGTCTGTATGATATTGACGTAGTCGGCTACAACAATGGTGTCAATAAGCTGCGCCTGTTCGACATCGAGAGCGTAGATGAAAGCATCGTAAAAGAAGGTATCACATTTGATAAAGAAGCCATCGAAAAGAACCTGACCCTGTTCTTATATCCCGATGATTCCGATGAAGCCGGCAACCTGCTTCGTATTTATCAGCAGTATTTCATGGTCAGCAACGCTGCACAGCTGATCCTGATGGAGATGAAGGAAAAGCAGTACGATCTGAGAAAGATGTACGATTATGCAGTCATCCAGATCAACGATACCCATCCGTCCATGATTATTCCGGAGCTGATCCGTATCCTGGTAAACGATAAAGCGTTTACAATGGACGAGGCAATCGAGGTTGTCAGCAAGACCTGCGCATACACCAACCACACCATTCTGGCGGAGGCTCTGGAAAAATGGCCGCTGTCCTATCTGGAAAAGGTGGTTCCTCAGCTCGTTCCGATCATCAAGGAGCTGTCCGCCCGTGTTGCTGCAAAATACAGCGATCCGAAGGTACAGATCATCGACGATCAGAACCGCGTGCACATGGCTCACATGGATATCCACTACGGCTTCTCCGTAAACGGCGTTGCTGCGATCCACACCGAGATCTTAAAGGATACCGAGCTGCATGCATTTTATGAGATTTATCCTGAAAAGTTCAATAATAAGACAAACGGCATTACCTTCCGCAGATGGCTGCTTTCCTGCAACCGTGAGCTGGCTGCCCTGATTACCGAAAAGATCGGAACCGGCTATCAGAAGGATGCGATGGAGCTGGAAAAGCTGCTTGCATTTAAGGATGACGAGGAATTCTTAAACGATCTGGTAAAGATCAAAAGAGAGAAGAAAGAAGCACTTGTTGCTCATATCAAAGAGCACGAAGGCGAGGAATTAAATCCCGATTCCATTTTCGATATTCAGATCAAACGTCTGCATGAGTACAAGAGACAGCAGATGAACGCACTGTATATCATCCACAAATATCTGGAGATCAAAGGCGGTAAAAAGCCTGCCCGTCCGCTGACCTTTATTTTCGGCGCGAAGGCAGCTCCGGCTTATGTCATTGCACGGGATATCATCCATCTGCTCTTAGTCCTGCAGCAGATCATCAATAACGATCCGGATGTAAAGGACTACATGAAGGTTGTTATGGTAGAAAACTATAACGTAAGCTATGCAGAAAAGCTGATCCCTGCCTGCGATATTTCCGAGCAGATCTCTCTGGCTTCCAAGGAAGCATCCGGTACCGGCAACATGAAGATGATGTTAAACGGTGCGGTGACACTGGGCACAGCTGACGGTGCAAACGTTGAAATCCACGACCTCGTCGGTGAGGACAACATCTATATCTTCGGCGAAAACAGCGAGCAGGTTATCGATCACTATGCAAAGGCAGACTACGTGTCCAGAAGCTTCTACGAGAAGAGCCCTGTGATCAAAGCAGCAGTGGACTTCATCGTAAGCGATCAGGCGCTGGCAGTTGGTCATAAGGAGAATCTGGAGCGCCTCTACAACGAGCTGCTGAATAAGGACTGGTTCATGACCCTGCTGGATCTGGAAGACTATATTGCAACCAAAGACCGTATGTTTGCAGACTACGAGGATCAGGAAAAGTGGAAACGCATGATGGTGGTAAATATCGCCAAAGCCGGATTCTTCTCTTCCGATCGTACTATCGCAGAATACAACCGCGATATTTGGAAATTAAAATAAGGATACCAGGGGAAAAGGTCTAAGCACCCAGGGGCCTGCTCCTGGGTGGGGGAAAGACCTCTTGACCTGTCATACATGAGAAATCGGAGATTTCAAATGATGAAAAGGGCGAAAAGTCAGAAGACCGACTGTGCTTGCACGGGGGTTCTGATCTTTCGCCCTGCATGGCGTGACAAAACATATCGTTCAAAGGATGAGAGGAAAAAAGAATGAGAAGAAGCGGTGTTTTATTACCTGTTACCAGCCTGCCATCCCGATTCGGCATCGGAACCTTTTCCAAAGAAGCCTATGCTTTTGTGGATTTTCTGAAGGAAGCGGGACAGAAGCTGTGGCAGATCCTGCCCTTGGGACCCACCGGATATGGGGATTCTCCCTATCAGGCATTTTCTACTTTTGCGGGCAATCCCTACCTGATCGATCTCGAAGAGCTGATCGAAAATGGATGGCTGACAGAAGAAGAATGTGAGAATACAGACTGGGGCGGCAGCAAGTCCTATGTGGATTATGAAAAAATGTATCAGGGACGTTTTCCCCTGCTGCGCAAGGCATACCACAACAGCCATATCGCAGAGAATGCTGAATTTATTGCATTCTGTGAGGAAAATGACTGGTGGCTTTCTGATTATGCGTTGTTTATGGCGATCAAGGACAGTCAGGGCGGCGCAAGCTTCCTGGAATGGGACGCACCTTTAAAGCTGCGGGAGCCTGAAGCAATCAGACGCTGCAGACATGAGCTGTCCGATGAAATCTGCTTCTGGCAGTTTTTACAGTATTTATTTGCAAAACAGTGGCAGGCACTCAAGGCCTATGCCAATGGAAAAGGGATCTCTATTATCGGAGATATCCCGATTTACGTTGCACTTGACAGTGCAGATACCTGGTCTCATCCGGAGCTGTTCCAGCTTTCTGAGGGCTGTGTGCCCAAGGCAGTTGCAGGGGTTCCGCCGGATGCCTTTTCTGCCACCGGTCAGCTGTGGGGCAATCCTCTTTATGACTGGGAATATCACAAAAAGACCGGCTATGACTGGTGGATCTTAAGAATCGGTTACAGCTATCGCCTCTACGATATCGTCCGCGTAGATCATTTCCGTGGCTTTGAGGCATATTTCTCGATTCCTTACGGAGACGAAACTGCAGTCAATGGTCACTGGGAAAAGGGACCTGACTTCGAGCTGTTTGCAGCGATGAAGATGAAGCTGGGCAAAAAAGAGATGATCGCAGAGGATCTGGGTGTGATTACACCTCCTGTCCGCAAAATGATCAAAAAATGCGGATATCCGGGTATGAAGGTATTACAGTTCGCATTTGACAGCTACGACAGCGAATACCTGCCGCACAATTATGATAAGAACTGTATTGTTTACACCGGAACTCATGATAACCAGACGACCCGCGGCTGGTACGAAGAAAACAACCGCAAGGTGCAGAAATACATTCGTGAGTACCTGCGGGTAAAAAGCGGTAAAGATGTGGTGGAAGCGATGATCGCAACAGCGATGTCCTCAACCGCAGGAACCGCAGTGATCCCGATGCAGGATTGGCTCGGACTCGGACGAGAAGCCCGCATGAACTTCCCGTCCACCCTTGGAGACAACTGGAAATGGCGCCTGACGGACGGACAGCTGACGGATGCACTGGCAGCACATATGAAGGACGTGACAGAGACCTATTGCAGGTGATCTGCCCTGACAAACAAGAAATCCCGGAGAGCTGCAGCTCTCCGGGATTTCGTTTGTGTTGACCGTGAACACTTATATCCTTTGCCTGATCCTGTAATAGTATGGCGACGATCCTATTTCAAGATCAAATTCGAATTATGATACGCCGGATCCTTCGTCACATCCTGGTCGAACCAGTCCGGCGGTGTGAATGCGTTTGCTTCCTCGATGGATGGAAATTCTACTTCTGCGATGATAAGAGGCGCCAGAGACTTCTCAAAAACATCCAGCTCGATGGTATAAGGATCCCAGGGGATCAGATATCGTTTTTTGGAAATACAGATGCCGTCGGCTTTCGGAAGCAGATGCTCATAGGAGGACTGATTGAGCGGAAGATTATATTCTTCCCGCGCCATCAGTCCTTTTCCTTTGTAGGTCAGATAATATTCATCATCCTGTCTGCGGATGCGCAGGACGGGATCGGTGTTTAAATAAGCCTGCTCGATGAGGTGGAAGGGATAGCTGTCCAGATTTTCCGGCAGAGCTTTGACTGTGAATTTTCGTTCGATTTCCATAGGGGGCATAGCGGTACTCCTTTGTGTGTTTTAGATGTTCGATAGGCTTAGTATAGCACACATACGCAGGATTTGTGAATTTTGTTGTGGAAGCACCCTGAATTTTAACATTCTTTAGAAATTATTCATACTTTTTCCCTTTTATGGAACAGAGATTTCTGCTAAGATAGGAATGGTTCAAATGGCAGGCTGCGGAAGCGCTCGACGGAGGAAGGTGACGTTTAAGCAGGCGGCTGCCAGACATCAGAAAATGGACTTAAGAAGAAAGGGGACATACAGATGGCGAAAATTGGTGTATTTTTTTCGGCTGGTTATGAAGAAATAGAAGCGTTGACAGTGGTGGATCTCTGCAGACGGGCGGGCATCGAGGTGACAATGGTTTCCGTGGATGAGACGGCGGCGGTGACCGGTTCGCATCAGATTACCGTGCAGATGGATCAGCTGCTTTCTGAGACAGATTTTGATGCGTTCGATCTGCTGGTGCTTCCGGGGGGAATGCCTGGAACCCTGCATCTGGAAGACTGTGATGGATTAATGGAACAGCTGGATCGTTTTTATAGCGCTGGTAAATGGGTTGCAGCGATCTGCGCCGCCCCGCAGATTTTCGGACATCGCGGATATTTGAAGGGGAGAAAGGCGACGAGCTTCCCTTCCATGGAAAAGGAGCTGGACGGCGCCTTTGTGACGCACGGCGCAGCAGAGGTGGATGGCAATGTGATCACCGGACGCGGCATGGGCTGTGCGATCGATTTTGCACTGAAAATTATCGGCTGCCTGATTTCGGAAGAAGAGGCGGCAGCGCAGGCGGAGAGAATCGTATACGAAAGGTAGACAGAATTTACAGATGAATATTTTATTCTTTTTGACACCAAAGAGCGAGGTCGCTTATGTGGAGGAAACTGACACACTGCGTCAGGCGCTTGAAAAGATGGAGCATCACGGTTATGCTGCAGTTCCGCTTTTATCTACGGAGGGCAAATATCTTGGCACGCTGACGGACGGGGATGTGCTCTGGGGATTAAAAAAACTGAATTTTCCCAGCCTGTATCAGATGGAAGAGATTCCTGTCATGCAGGTGAACCGTTCCCGGGACAATAAGCCGGTTCATGTGGATGTGGATATGGAAGGACTGCTGGAAAAGGTCAGCGCCCAGAACTTCGTGCCGGTTATTGATGATGAAAAGGTCTTTATTGGGATCATTACGAGACGGGACGTGATTCATTATCTGGCGAAACAGTGCCGCAGTCGGGAATAAGTGTTACAAAAACAGCGCATTCATTTACCAGACTGAGGGCGCTGTTTTTGTGTTCGAAAATTCCTTGCCCACAGCCTGTGAGTTTGATATACTTAAATGCAATCAGATTGAAAAATGGCGAGTATGGCGTCGGCGTAGCAAACGGTTTTCATTTTCTAAAATGCGGCGGTTGACGACAGGAATCAGAGTGAGGAAAGAATGTCCAAAATAAAACAGAGCAATATCAGAAATTTTTGTATCATCGCGCATATCGATCACGGCAAATCGACGCTGGCAGACCGAATTATCGAAAAGACCGGTCTTCTGACGAGCAGAGAAATGCAGGAGCAGGTGCTTGATAACATGGAGCTGGAGCGGGAACGCGGTATTACGATCAAATCCCAGGCGGTGCGGACGATTTACCGTGCAGAGAATGGGGAAGAATATATTTTTAACCTGATCGACACTCCCGGACACGTGGACTTTAACTATGAGGTCAGCCGTGCACTGGCAGCGTGCGACGGCGCAGTTCTGGTCGTGGACGCAGCACAGGGCATCGAGGCGCAGACGCTGGCGAATGTGTATCTTGCGCTGGATCATGATCTGGAGGTATTTCCGGTCATCAACAAAATCGACCTGCCGAGCGCAGAGCCTGAGCGCGTAAAAGAAGAGATCGAGGATGTGATCGGTCTGGATGCGGAGGATGCACCCTTGATTTCCGCTAAAAACGGATTAAATATCGAACAGGTGCTGGAGCAGATTGTGAAAAAAATTCCCGCGCCGGGCGGCAGCTTAGAAAACCCGCTGCAGGCGCTGATTTTTGATTCCCTCTACGATCCCTACAAGGGCGTAATTGTCTTTTTCCGAATTATGGAAGGACAGTTAAAAAAAGGTACCAAAGTCCGTATGATGGCAACAGGTGCAGAGTTTGATGTTGTGGAGGTCGGTTATTTTGGCGCAGGTCAGTTTATCCCCAGCGAGGACGGGCTGTCTGCAGGAATGGTTGGCTATCTGACGGCTTCGATCAAAAATGTCAAGGATACCCGCGTCGGCGATACGATTACAGATGCAGCCAATCCGTGTGCAAAACCGCTTCCCGGTTATAAAAAGGTCAATCCGATGGTGTACTGTGGATTGTATCCGGCAGACGGTGCGAAGTATCCTGATCTGCGGGATGCGCTGGAAAAGCTGCAGTTAAATGATGCGTCTTTATTTTATGAGCCGGAGACATCCATTGCCCTTGGCTTTGGATTCCGCTGCGGATTTCTGGGACTGCTGCATCTGGAAATCATTCAGGAACGTCTGGAAAGAGAGTACAACCTTGATCTGGTGACAACGGCGCCGGGCGTTGTGTACCGGGTGCATAAGACCAACGGGGAAGTGATCGAGCTGACCAATCCGTCCAATCTGCCCGACCCGTCGATGATCGAATATATGGAAGAGCCTGTGGTTTCGGCAGAGATCATGGTGACGACGGACTACATCGGTTCCATTATGGAGCTGTGCCAGGAGCGCCGAGGTCAGTATCTCGGCATGGAATATATGGAAGAAACCCGTGCATTGCTCAAATACGAGCTGCCGTTAAATGAAATCATTTACGACTTTTTCGATGCGTTAAAGTCCCGTTCCAAGGGTTATGCGTCGTTTGACTATGAGTTAAAGGGGTATGAGCAGTCAGAGCTTGTAAAATTGGATATTTTGATTAACCGGGAAGAGGTGGATGCACTTTCATTTATTGTACATAAGGACAGCGCATACGAACGTGGTCGGAAAATGTGCGAGAAGTTAAAAGATGAAATCCCGCGCCATCTGTTCGAAATTCCGATTCAGGCAGCAGTCGGCGGCAAGATTATCGCCCGGGAAACCGTCAAGGCGATGCGCAAGGACGTGCTTGCAAAATGCTATGGCGGCGATATCAGCCGTAAGAAAAAGCTTCTGGAAAAGCAGAAGGAAGGCAAGAAGCGGATGCGTCAGGTCGGCAACGTGGAAATCCCGCAGAAGGCTTTCATGAGCGTCTTAAAGCTGGATGAGAACTGAGCCTATGACACCGAAAAAAGATCTGGAATTATATCTGCACATTCCGTTCTGCAGGCAAAAATGTCGCTACTGCGATTTTTTGTCGGCACCGCTGGCAGTCGGCACGCCGGGTGACGCAGACGTGCGCGACATGGATGCGCGGCGAGAGATTATCCGGAATGCCGGGAGCGGACAGCAGAGCGCTTCTGCTACGGATGCGCACGTCCCGGAGTCCTACGTCGACGCCCTTATCACGCAGATCGTGCAGGAGAGTCAGTTTTATCAAGAGCGCAGAGTCACTACGATTTTCTGGGGCGGCGGTACGCCGTCCCTTTTGCGCGTCATGGATATGGAACGGCTGATGGACGCGATCCGGACGCATTTTTGCGTTGCGGACGATGCAGAAATTACGCTGGAAAGCAACCCGGGCACGCTGGATTTTGAAAAACTCGCCGGATATCGACGTGCCGGAATCAACCGGCTGAGCATGGGGCTGCAGTCGGCGTGTGACAAAGAGCTTGCCATGCTTGGCAGAATTCACAATTTCGATACCTTTGTCCAAAACTATAAGCAGGCGCGGAGAGCTGGGTTTGAAAACATCAACGTCGATCTGATGTCCGCGCTGCCGGGACAGACGGTGGAGAGCTGGGAGCAGACACTCGTGAAAACTGCAGAGCTTGCACCGGAGCATCTGTCGGCCTACAGCCTGATCATCGAAGAAGGTACGCCGTTCTGGAACTGGTATGGTGAGGACGCAAACCAGACGCTGCGCCCGAAAGAAATGCTGCCGCTTCCGTCGGAAGAGGACGAACGCCGGATGTATGCCCGAACGCGGGAAATTCTGGAACAGTATGGCTACCATCGGTATGAAATTTCGAATTATGCGAAGGACGGGTATGCCTGCCGTCACAACATCGGCTACTGGAACCGGACGGATTATTTGGGGATCGGGCTTGGAGCGTCGTCTTTGATTGACCCGATGCGCTGGAAGATGACGTCTGATTTATCGGACTATCTGGAATGCGGTAAAAATCAGGGAGATTTTGCAAACCTTCGGGAAGAGGTGCAGACGCTTCGTGTGTCGGAACGAATGGAAGAGTTTATGTTTCTGGGGCTGCGCCTGACAAAAGGCATTGAACTGCAAACATTTGAACACCAGTTTGGAAAAAGCTTCTGGGATGTTTATCAGGACGCAGCGGATAAGCTGTTTTCCGAACAGTTACTTTGTCTGGATGAATCGAAAAAAAATCTGCGCCTGACGGATTATGGCGTGGACGTCAGTAACTATGCGCTGGCAGAGTTTTTGCTGGATCAATAGGAGCGTATCGTTGTAGGCACGGAAGTTTTTGCCGGATGTACAAAAGACGCGGAAGCGACATCGTGCCAAACTATTTTTACATCGGGAGAATCGCATGCAGTATGAATTTGCCCCGCTGGAGGGGATTACAGGATATATTTACCGGAATGCGCATCATGCGTGCTTTCCGTCGATGGATCGCTATTACACACCGTTCATCACGCCGAAAAAAGGGAAAAGCTTCACGACGCGGGAGTGGAACGACATTGCAGCAGAGCACAATCAGAACATTGCGGTCGTTCCGCAGATCCTGACGAATCAGGCGGAAGGCTTTTGCAAGGTTGCCGGGATGCTCAAAGAACAGGGCTACGAAGAAGTGAACTTAAATCTTGGCTGTCCGTCCGCCACCGTGACGGCGAAGAAAAAAGGCGCCGGGTTTTTAGCCGATCCAGACGCGCTGGATGCGTTTCTGGAGGAAATTTTTGCACACAGCCCGCTGAAAATTTCGATCAAAACGAGAATTGGCGTGGAAAACCCGGATGAATTTGAACGCCTGTTAGATATTTTTTCCCAGTATCCGATTCAGAAGCTGATCGTGCATCCCCGCGTGCTGAAAGAGTTTTATAAAGGAAACGTGCACCGGGAAGCCTATGTGCGGGCGAAAGAAAGGCTGAGTGCAGCTGCAGCAGATGTAGAAACTGTGGGACGGACCATTCCGGTCTGCTACAACGGCGATTTATTCAGCGTTTCCGATACAGAGAGATTTTTGGTGGAGTATCCGGATGCGGATGACCTGATGTTTGGCAGGGGAATGCTGATCGATCCGGCGCTGGTGATGCGGCTGCGCGCCCAAAGTGCTGATTCGGCGGAAAAAAGTGCTGCAAAGAAACTGCGCCCGGAAAACAAAAGCACAGTCTGGGAGGACGCGGCGAAGCGAGTATCGGATATCCGAGATTTTTATGGGCGGCTGGCGGAGGATTACGCAGCGGTGCTGTCCGGGGAACGGGACGTACTATTTAAAATGAAGGAACTTTGGAGCTGGCAGGGGCAGCTGTTTGAAGGCTCCGAAAAATATCTCAAAAAAATCCGCAAGGCGCAGAAGCTGACAGAATACAAGTCCGCAGTGGCGGCGCTGTTTGCAGACTGTCCGATCAAAGACGCGTGAATACCGCGCGTTAAAAACGGTTGCGTCGATAGACAGCCGCTGCTGTGCGCCAAAATCGAGCACACCGCTCAAAAATAGGGACAGATGGAAAGGCACGGGACGAAAAGGGTTTTCATAAAATAAAGTAAACTGCAGGAGGCCGGGGCGTTGGCAACGGCTGGGGGCTAGGAGTGAAAACCTTTCAGAAACCTCTGTCAAAGGAAGAGGAAAGCCTTTGCATACAGGCATTGCAGGCAGAAGATGCCGGAAGAAAAAGCGAGGCGAAACGGCTCCTGATTGAACGCAATTTAAGGTTGGTCGCGCACATTGCAAAAAAATACAGCAGCGAGGAAGAACTGGAAGACCTGATTTCAATCGGGACAATCGGGCTGATCAAGGCGGTGGAGACCTTTGACCCGCAGAAAAACAGCCGTCTGGCAGCCTACGCCGCCCGATGCATCGACAACGAGCTTCTGATGATGCTGCGCAGTAAAAAAAAGACAGCGCGGGAAGTATCGTTATATGAGCCGATAGGAACGGACCGGGAGGGCAACGAGATCAACCTTCTGGACGTGATGGAACAAAAACAGCCGGACATTGTGGAAGAGATGGAAAAACAGCGGCTGAACCAAAAGCTCTATGAGCTGATGGAAAGCGTGCTCAGCCTACGGGAAAAGGAGGTGCTGTATCTTCGGTATGGACTGCCCGGAGGAACGGAACTTACGCAGAAAGAGGTGGGAAAACGGCTGGGGATTTCCCGAAGCTATGTCAGCCGGATTGAAAAACGAGCGCTCTTGCGCTTGCGGGATGCGGCATGGGGATGAAAGGCGGATTTTTGAAAAGCAGCAGTGCAAAAAGCAGTGAGCCGGAATGCACAAAAAACGGTTGACAGCATGCCGCAGCGTGCGGTATGGTTAAAACAGTTATGATAGTTGGAGGGCAGAGGAAAAATCTGCCCTTTTTCTGGTTGGCTGAATTTCCCGGGACGGAAAGGGGAAAGATGTATTGTCAGATCAATGCAGGCGGACTTTATGGCCTGCAGAGCTATGTTGCGCAGGTGGAAGTCGATATTTCAAAAGGACTGCCCTGTTTTGATATGGTAGGACTTTTAGACAGTGAAGTGCGGGAGGCGCGGGAACGTCTGCGCGTTTCCCTGCATCACATCAACGCAGCGCTTCCGGCGGAAAAAATTACGGTAAATTATTCTCCGGCAGGAATTGTGAAATCCGGGACGTCGTTCGATTTGCCGACCGCACTCGTCATTCTTGCGGCGCAGGGAAAAGTGCCGCCGGAGCGGTTGAGGGAGCTCTGGGCGGTGGGCGAGGTCGGGCTGGATGCGCGGATTAAGCAGGTTCGGGGCGTACTGGCGATGCTGCATGCGGCAAATCAGAGCGCTTTTCGAAGCTATTTGATTCCGTTTGAAAATCTGGGAGAAGGGATTGCGGCTGGAAAACTGCCGGTCATGGGCGTTTGCAGCCTCGAAGAAGCAATGGAGTATGTAAACGCGTCGGCGCAGGAACAGGAACGGATGCGGCGGGACGCGGAAGACAGATGGCAGAGTCAGACAAAAGGCGGGATGGAAAAAGAAAAGAAAGCGCCGGACTTTGCATTGCTGTGTGGAATGGAGGAAGCAAAGCGCGCTGCAATGATTGCAGCTGCCGGAGCTCATAATCTGCTTTTGGCAGGACCGCCCGGCACCGGAAAGACGATGCTTGCGAGGTGTCTGCCGGGAATCCTGCCGCCCATGAGCGAGGAAGAAAAGCAGGAGGTGTCTGCAATCTACAGCGCGGCAGGGCAGCTGGAGGATGGAAGGCTGATTCAGGAGCGACCGTTTATCAGCCCGCATCATACGGCATCCGTTTATGCAATGACCGGAGGCGGCGCTGTTCCAAAACCGGGAATGGTGACGTTGGCGCACCGGGGCGTGTTGTTTTTGGATGAAATGACGGAATTTAAACGACAGACGCTGGACGTTCTGCGGCAGCCGATGGAAGAGGGAAAGATTTTTCTTGCCCGGAGCCGGGGAAACTTTGTGTATCCGGCGGATTTTATGCTGTTAGGAGCGACGAATCCATGCCCCTGCGGATATTATCCGGACAGAAACCGCTGCAGATGTCAGGACTGGGAGGTGCACCGGTATTTGGCGAGACTTTCGGGACCGCTTCTCGACCGGATGGATTTATGCTGTCAGATCAAACAGATACCGATTCGAAAGCTGTGGGAAAAAAGAGAAGCTTCCTATATAGATAGCGACAAAAACGGAAGCAAATGGATGCGGGAACAGGTGCTGGAGGCAAGAAAGCGGCAGCAGATGCGATGCCGTGGCGCAGCAATGCGGGAAAACGGTCGGTTGAGTCCGGGGGAAATTTTAAAATACTGTCCGTTGGGACTTGAGGAACAGGAGTTTCTGGAACAGGCCAGCGAGCAGGCGGGGCTTTCCATGCGGGGATGCCACCGCGTTATCCGTGTGGCGCGGACGATTGCAGATCTGGAAGGAAAAGACCGGATTGGTGTAGAGCATCTGGGACAGGCGCTCTTTTTCCGAAATCAGAATGTGCTGCGGGAGTGAAGCGCCGCGGGCAGAAGGGAGCATAGAATAGAAAAACAACAGAATTGTAAAAGTCAAATGGAGCAGGAGCGCACTCTGGCACTTGCCCTTTGCCGGGTGGAAGGGATCGGCGCTGTCAGCATTCGAAAGCTTCTGGAAAAGGCAGGAGACGTTTCCGAAATCCGAAAGCTTCCGGCGGAAAGTCTGCAGAAGCTGCTGGGGGAGAAAAAAGCGGCGCTTTTGAAAAACTGGGATGCGCCCGAAAATCTGGAACAGGCAAAGCGACAGGAGGAGCAGTGGAAGAAAAAAGGAATTTCCTTCGATTTTTTGTGGGAAGAAGCGTATCCAAAACGGTTGAAGGAAATTTCCGATCCACCGCTGGTACTGTACAGGATCGGGAAGCTGCCGGAGCCGGAAAAAAAGATGGCAGCCATCGTCGGTGCGCGCGCCTGTTCCTCCTATGGAAAAGAAATGGCGGAATATTTCGCCAGGGGACTTGCGAAGGAGGGGATCGGAATTGTCAGCGGCATGGCGCGCGGAGCAGATGGAATCGCGCAGCGGGCGGCGCTGTCAGCAGGCGGATATTCGGTTGCAGTGCTGGGCTGCGGTGTGGACATCTGCTACCCGGAGGAGAACAGGCCGCTGTATGAAAGACTGTGGGAAAACGGATGTATCCTGTCAGAATATCCGCCGGGGACGCTGCCACATTCGCGACTGTTTCCGCCGCGCAACCGGATCATCAGTGCACTTTCGGATCTCGTGCTCGTTATCGAAGCGCGTGAAAAGAGCGGAACGCTGATCACCGTAGATATGGCGTTGGAACAGGGAAAGGATGTGTTTGCTGTGCCGGGACGCATTACGGATACCTGTAGTCGCGGCTGCAACCGATTGATCGGAAATGGCGCAGGTATCGCGGTGAGTGTGGCACAGTTGCTGCAGGAACTGCAGGGCAGCGTACCGCACGCAGGTAGAGACGAAGCGTTTTCCTTAGCCCAGGCAGAACGCCCGAACGCTGCCAAGGCTGCCGGTGTGATTGCCGACAAAATGCTGTGCCCTGTGACAGACGCTCTCAGCTCTACCGCCTCATCCTCCTGGCCGCCTCTGCGCAAAACGATCTGGCAGGCGCTGGATACAATGCCGCAGAGCATGGACGAAATTGCGGATACCCTTGTGAGACAGAAGATATCCATAAATGTGCAGATGCTGATGCAGGAGCTTGTTTTTCTGGAGCTGGAGGGTGCTGCAGGAAGCGTAATGGGGCGATATTACAGGAAAACTTTTGCTTGCAATGACGGATGATATGGTGTATAGTGGTTCACGATCACTGCACAGGACCAAAAATGTGCGTAATAGCAGTAATGAAAATTGGGGATATCAAATATGGCAAAATATTTAGTGATCGTGGAGTCACCGGCCAAAGTCAAAACGATCAAGAAGTTCTTGGGGGCGAACTATGAGGTAGCAGCCAGTAACGGGCATGTGCGTGACTTTCCCAAGAGCCAGTTCGGCATAGATGTGGAGCATGATTACGAACCGAAGTATATCACGATCCGCGGCAAGGGTGACATCCTGGCGAACCTCCGCAAAGAGGTCAAAAAAGCAGAAAAAATCTATCTCGCAACCGACCCGGACCGGGAGGGAGAGGCGATTTCCTGGCATCTGATGGAAGCGCTCAAGCTCTCCGGGAAAAAGGTGTACCGTATTACCTTTAACGAGATCACGAAGACAGCAGTGAAGGAATCGTTAAAGCATGCGAGAGAAATCGATATGAATTTAGTGGATGCGCAGCAGGCGCGCAGGATGCTGGACCGTATGGTTGGCTATCGGATCTCCCCGCTTCTGTGGGCAAAGGTGAAGCGGGGACTTTCCGCCGGGCGTGTGCAGTCTGTTGCCCTGCGCATTATCTGTGATCGCGAAGAAGAGATCAATGCGTTTATTCCGGAGGAATACTGGACCCTTGATGCAGCATTCCAGATTCCAGGGGAAAGAAAACCCCTGATAGCCAAATATTACGGGGAGCAGGATACCAAGCGTATTCTAAAAACCGCAGCGGAAGTAGAAGCAGTCAAAAAGGATTGCGAAAAGGCAGAGTTTCAGGTGAGCGACGTCAAAAAGGGCGAGCGCATTAAGAAGGCTCCCCTTCCCTTTACCACCTCTACCCTGCAGCAGGAAGCCAGTAAGGTGCTGAATTTTTCCACACAGAAAACCATGCGGCTGGCGCAGCAGCTGTACGAAGGGGTAGATATCAAGGGAAATGGTACAGTCGGTATCATCACCTACCTAAGAACCGATTCCACGCGTGTTTCCGAAGAGGCGGAAAACATGGCGCGCAGCTATATTACCGAGAAATATGGCGAACAGTATGCCGGAGAAGGTACCGTGAAAAAGGGCGGACAGAAAATTCAGGATGCCCACGAAGCGATTCGTCCGACGGATGTTGCGCGGACTCCTCTGGAAATCAAAGAATCCTTAAGCAGGGATCAGTTCCGTCTTTATCAGCTGATTTGGAAGCGCTTTATGGCAAGCCGCATGACGCCTGCCAAGTACGAGACAACCTCTGTGAAGATTGACGGCAACGGACATCGTTTTACGGTTGCGGCCAGCAAGGTGATCTTTGACGGTTTCATGAGTGTATACACGATGGACGACGAGGATAAGGCAGAAAACCGCACCCTCGCAAAAAGCATCGACAAGGATACGAAGCTGTCCTTAAAGGAATTTGACGGGGAGCAGCATTTTACCCAGCCTCCCGCACATTATACAGAAGCGTCCCTTGTCCGGACGCTGGAAGAACTGGGTATCGGTCGTCCCAGTACCTATGCACCGACGATCACGACGATCCTTGCACGTCATTATGTCATTAAAGAAAACAAGAACCTGTATGTGACGGAGCTGGGGGAGGTTGTCAATAAGATGATGAAGGAGGCGTTCCCGACAATTGTGGACGTCAACTTTACAGCGAATATGGAAGCACTTTTGGACGGCGTTTCCGAAGGAACCGTAGACTGGAAGACAATTGTTTCCAATTTCTATCCCGATCTGGAGGAGGCTGTGCAGAACGCGGAGAAGGAACTGGAAGAGGTCAAGGTGGGAGACGAGGAATCAGATGAGGTTTGTGAGCTGTGCGGACGGCGCATGGTCATCAAATACGGACCTCACGGCAGATTCTTGGCATGTCCGGGCTTTCCGGAATGCCGCAATACCAAACCTTATTACGAAAAAATCGGCGTAGCATGCCCCAAGTGTGGCAAGGATATCGTCCTGAAAAAGACACAGAAGGGCAGAAAATACTATGGCTGTATCGGCAACCCGGAGTGCGATTTCATGGTATGGCAGAGGCCTTCCAATGAAAAGTGCCCGGTCTGTGGCTCCATTCTTCTGGAAAAGGGCAACAAACTCGTATGCTCGAAGGAGGGCTGCGGTTTTGTCAAAGAGAAGGAAAAAGAAGAAAACGGCCAGGGATAAATTTGTGGAGGAACAGAAAAGATGAGCGGGATTCAGCTGCTGGATAAGACAAGAAAGATCGGGAAGCTGCTGCATAACAGCCATTCCAGCAAAGTTGTTTTTAACGATATCTGCAAGGTGATGCAGGATGCGCTGCAGTCAAACGTGCTGGTGATCAGCCGAAAAGGAAAAGTACTGGGCATTTCCGGCAAGGACGGCGGTGCAATCCGGGAGCTTTCCGGCTGCAACGTCGGAAGCTTTCTTGATCCGCTGCTGAATGAGAGAATGCTTTCAATTTTGTCCACCAAAGAAAACGCAAGCCTTGCAACGCTGGGCTTTGATGGCGAAGAGGACGAGGAATTTTCCGCGATCGTGACACCGATCGAGATCGCAGGGGAACGCCTCGGCACGCTGTTTTTATACCGCAGGGGGCAAAGCTATACGATCGACGATATTATCCTGTGCGAATATGGCTCCACGGTGGTGGGGCTGGAAATGCTGCGGGCCGTGACCGAGGAGAGCGCGGAGGAAGACCGCAAAATCGCAGTGGTACACGCCGCACTCGGAACCTTATCCTATTCCGAACTGGAGGCGATCAGCCTGATTTTTCAGGAGCTGCATGGGACGGAAGGCATTCTGGTCGCAAGCAAAATCGCGGATCAGGCGGGCATTACCCGTTCCGTTATCGTCAATGCGCTGCGCAAATTTGAGAGCGCGGGAATCATCGAATCCCGTTCCTCCGGCATGAAAGGCACTTATATCAAGGTCTGCAACGAATTTGCCTATGGGGAAATCCGCAAAATGAAGGAAAAGAAGTAAATAATAGTCTTGCAAGTCATCAGCATTTATGATAAAATCCTAATGTTGTGACCATAAAACATGTGTCTGGTTCCGTCACCGGTGTCCTTTAACGCTTTGGATGGCTGGCGGGTGGAAATGGTGGATCCTGTGAATTGAGCTTTACAGGATGTTTCTAAAAAGGCACAGAGGAAAAAACCAATGGAGGTAAGAACAATGAGCGTTATTTCTATGAAACAGTTACTTGAAGCAGGTGTTCATTTCGGACATCAGACCAGAAGATGGAACCCTAAAATGGCTCCTTATATCTTCACCGAGAGAAACGGTATCCACATCATCGACCTGCAGAAATCTGTAGGCAAAGTGGACGAAGCTTACAAGGCAGTATTTGAGATCGCAGCACAGGGCGGCACTATCCTGTTCGTTGGTACCAAGAAGCAGGCACAGGACGCTGTTAAGACCGAGGCTGAGCGCTGCGGTATGTATTTTGTAAATGAGAGATGGCTGGGCGGTATGCTGACCAACTTCAAGACCATCAGAAGCAGAATCGAGAGACTGAAAGCAATCGAGACCATGTCCGAAGACGGTACCTTCGATGTTCTGCCTAAGAAAGAAGTTATCCAGCTGAAGAAGGAATGGGAAAAGCTGGAGAAGAACCTGGGCGGTATCAAGAACATGACCAGAATCCCGGATGCAATCTTCGTTGTTGACCCTAAGAAGGAAAAGATCTGTGTACAGGAAGCTCATGCACTGGGCATCACACTGATCGGTATCGGCGACACCAACTGCGATCCCGAAGAGCTGGATTACATCATTCCTGGTAACGACGATGCAATCAGAGCCGTTAAACTGATCACTTCCAAGATGGCAGACGCTGTTATCGAAGCAAATCAGGGCGAAGAAGTTTATACCGAAGAAGCAGCTGCACAGGGCGAAGCTTCCGATATCGAAGAAGTAGCTGCTGCAGAAGAGGCATAAATACTTTTTGACAATAGAACCCAATAAACTGATTTTATATGGAGGAAAGTAAAATGGCTGTTACAGCTGCAATGGTAAAAGAGTTAAGAGAAATGACCGGCGCTGGTATGATGGACTGCAAAAAGGCGCTGACCGCAACAGAAGGCGACATGGACGCTGCTGTTGAATTCCTGAGAAAGAACGGACAGGCAAAGGCTGAGAAGAAGGCAGGCCGTATTGCTGCAGAAGGTCTCTGCCGCGTTGCTGTAAAAGACGAAGGCACCGCTGCTGTCGTAGAAGTAAACTCTGAGACAGACTTCGTTGCAAAGAACGAGAAGTTCCAGAACTTCGTAGCTGCAGTTGCTGAGCAGGCAGTAAATTCTGACAATACAGAGCTGGAAGCATTCCTGGATGAAGCATGGCATGAAGAACCTTCCAAGACTGTAAAGGAAGTTCTGGTTGAGCAGATCGCAGTAATCGGTGAGAACTTAAAGATCAGAAGATTCCAGAAGGTTACCGCTCCCCTTGTTGTTTCCTATACACATGGCGGCGGACGTATCGGCGTTTTAGTAGAAGCTGACACCGATGTAAAGAACGATGCAGTAAAAGAAGCACTGACCAACGTAGCAATGCAGATCGCTGCACTGTCTCCGAAGTATGTTTCCACTGCTGACGTTTCTGAAGAGTATAAGGCTCATGAGAAAGAGATCCTGATGGCTCAGATCCAGAACGATCCTAAGATGGCTGGCAAGCCTGAAAAGGTAATCGAGGGCGCAGTAAACGGCCGTCTGAACAAAGAGCTGAAGGAAGTCTGCCTGTTAGAGCAGGTATACGTAAAAGCAGAGGACGGCAAACAGACCGTTGCTCAGTATCTGGCTCAGGTAGCAAAAGAGAACAATGCAAACCTGACTGTAAAGGGCTTCGTTCGTTTCGAAACCGGCGAAGGTATCGAGAAGAAGGTAGAAGACTTCGCAGCAGAAGTTGCAGCTCAGCTTGGTTGATCACGGCGCATTCTGATAAGGCTTGCACCGCAAAGGGAAAACAATAGAATGCACGCTCTGCGAGCATTCTATTGTCATGAATAGAGGACTGTCGCATTAGCAAATAGGTTTGCTGGGCGGCAGCCCTTTTTTTATCGTATAGGAAACTTCGTTTCCATACGATAATAAACGCGCTACGCGGATCGCACTGCAGCGGAATGGAAGAATGTCGCTTGCGCGACCCGCCGCAGGCGGAGAATCCTGCGAAGCAGGATTCTTTTTGATAATTCCGGTCAATATGTTGTAGAGAATGCAAAAAAGTGCTATGGTAATATAGAATAATGCCAGGATCAAAAGGCCTAAACCTGCAGGAGCTTGCACATAGGTGGGAGAAAGACCTTTTGCCCCCGACTTTGAGAATGAACAGGAGGTTGTTAGGTTGCAGCAGCTACTGGAGGATATCAAAAACGGCAGCTTTGCACGGGTTTATCTGCTTTACGGAGAAGAAACCTACCTGAGACTGCAATATCGGGACAAATTGAAAAAGGCGCTGATTCCGGACGGGGATACGATGAACTACCACTATTTTGAGGGAAAGGGAGTCGAGACAGCGCAGCTGATCGATCTGGCGGAGACGCTGCCCTTTTTTGCAGAGCGGCGGGTGATTGTCGTAGAAAACAGCGGTCTGTTCAAAAAGTCAACAGAGGATCTCGCAGAGTATTTCAAAGCACCTGCGCCGAGCGTCTGCTTTGTGTTTGTGGAAACCGAGGTGGATAAGCGCGGACGGCTGTATAAGGCTGTCAGGGATACCGGGCGCGTTGTGGAGTTTGCACGGCAGAATGAGGCGACACTGCAGAAGTGGATTTTGATTCAGCTGAAAAAAGAAGGCAAACGGATCACACAGAACGATCTTCAGTTTTTCCAGCAGCGGGTCGGTTCGGATATGGAAAATATCAGCCGGGAGCTGGAAAAGCTGTTCTGTTATACGATGGAACGGGATGTGATTACGGCGGCGGACATTGAGGCGGTGTGCACGAGGCAGATTGGCAATCAGATTTTCGATATGGTCGAGGCGATTGCGATGCGCAGACAGAAGCAGGCGCTGGATTTATATTATGACCTGCTGACGTTGAAGGAGCCGCCAATGCGGATTCTGTTCCTGATCGCACGGCAGTTCAATCTGCTGATGCAGGTTCGGCAGCTGAAACGAAAAGGTCTGGATGAAAAGCAGATCGCGGAAAAAACGGGACTTCGCAGCTTTGTGGTGCGCAAATATGTATCTCAGAGCGCGCGTTTTACGTGGGAAGAGTTAAAGGAAGCGTTGACCGCCTGCGTGGAAACGGAGGAGGCAGTCAAAACCGGGCAGATGAACGATCGGATGAGCGTAGAACTTTTGATCATTGCCTATAGCGGAGAAAAGGAGAGAAGAGCATGAGCAGTTTGATATTTTTTATTTTTATGATTTGGTTTATTATGCGGATCGTAAAAAACAAACAGAAGGCTGCAGGGCAGAACGATCCGAAACAAACACAGGGCAGCAATACACCTGGCTCTGCTGCAACCCGCACGGGAAGCACTTATTCCACAGCGGCCGGCAGTGCAAAAAAATCCGCTTATGAAAGCGCAATGGCATTTCAAAAGACCGCAACCGGATCAGGGGCAGGCAGCAGTTCATCCCGTTTGGGCAACAGCACAGTTGGCTCTGACGGCAGCTCATCGTCTTCTACTTCCACAACGGCGTATCTGGAACGGAAAGCGAAGGAGGATGCCCGGGATCATGCGCAGGAAAAGCGCGAGGAACAGGCGCGTCTCCACCAGGAAACCGGCGGACGTATGGTCGGCGTGCGGTATTATGAGTGGGACAGCATTCCGAAGGGAAACCGGGTTGTCAAGTGCAGCTATTGCGGTGCAGAGAATCTGATTTCGGAGCGCTATAAACCGAACCGCTATACCTGCTATTTCTGTAGGGAGATTCTGGAGTGATTTTTTCCGGAACCGGGGGCAGCCCAAGGCGGCACGCCTGTTTGAACAGTAATCATTCAGATAATCAATTGGCGGATGGATTTCAATCACTGGATAATCTGACGTGCAACTTTTTCCATTTTGTGCTATACTTGTAGCAGACAGAAAAAAACGAGCGACGTCTGGAATGGATAAACCGGGCAGTGCCCAAGGCGGCATAAGGAGGATTTTCGAGATGAGTATGATTGACAGTGTAAGAGCTGCTATGGTAACAGCAATGAAAGAACATGATAAGGAGCGTAAGGAGTCCTTATCCATGCTGCTGTCCGCCCTGAAAAACAAGCAGATTGACAAAAGAGAAGATCTGACAGAGGCAGAAGAATTTGAGGTTGTCAAAAAGGAAATCAAGCAGACCAAAGAGACGATGGAGCTCGCGCCTGCAGACAGAGAGGACATCAAAGAGCAGTGCAGCAAGCGTCTGGCGGTGTATTCCGAGTTCGCACCGGAAGAAATGTCAGAGGACGAGATCAAAAATACGATTCAGGCTGTTTTGAATGAGCTCGGTATCGCAGAGCCTTCCGCAAGGGACAAAGGCAAGGTGATGAAAGAGCTGATGCCCAGAGTAAAGGGAAGAGCGGATGGAAGCCTTGTAAACCGTATCGTTGGAGAATTATTGAAATAAATTGTGAAAGATGGCTGTCGCGCCGGCAATCGTTTGCCGGGTGACAGCTTTTTTCATGACAATAGAATGCTGTTTCATAGGAAATTCTGCGAAGCAGGATTTTATTTTATAGACGTTTCATTCCACCGTTACAGATTTTGCGAGGTTTCTGGGCTTATCGACATCCAGACCGCGTCCGAGAGAAACGTAGTAGGCAAACAGCTGCAGCGGGATGATAGCAAGGGATCCGGCAAACAGGTTTTGGGTTTCCGGGATATAGAGGACGTAGTCGGCATATTTTTCGATGTCCGGATGCTTTTTGGTGCTCAGTGCCATCACGAAGGCACCGCGAGTTTTTACCTCGATCATGTTGCTGACTGTTTTCGGATAAAGGGCATCCTGAGTAGCCAGGGCAACCACGAGGGTACCTTCCTCCATCAGGGAAATTGTGCCATGCTTTAATTCTCCGGCAGCGTAGGCCTCGGAGTGGATATAGGAAATTTCCTTTAGCTTCAGGGAGCCTTCCATAGAAATCGCATAATCGATACCCCGTCCCATGAAGAAGATGTGCTCTGTCGCAAGGTAGTGGTTTGCAAAGAACTGAATTTTTTCTTTCTGAGAAAGAAGTCCTTCCATCTGGTCAGGCAGCTGCTTTAGGGCAGTCAGTAAGGTCTGAAAGGTATCCGGTGTAATGGCGGAACGGATTTGGGCAAATTTTAAGGCAAGCAGATAAAATACCGCAAGCTGGCAGCTGTAGGCTTTTGTTGTTGCAACGGAGATTTCAGGACCTGCCCAGGTGTAGAGCACCGCATCAGATTCGCGGGCGATGGAACTGCCGACAACATTGACAATGGAAAGAACCTTGCAGCCATGGGCCTTTGCGTCACGGAGAGCAGCAAGGGAATCGGCGGTTTCACCGCTTTGGCTGACAATGATGACGAGGGAGTTTTCCTGATAGATCGGATTTCGATAGCGAAATTCGCTGGCAAGATCGGTTTCAACCGGAATGCGGGCCAGCTCTTCGATCACGTATTTTCCGACTGCACCGGTATGATAGGCAGAGCCGCAGGCAACGATGGATATTTTCCAGAGATTTTTAATCTCCTCGTCGGTCATACCGATTTCGCCCAGATCGATTTCATTCTCGTGAATGCGGGGAGAAATCGTGTCACGGACAGCCTTTGGCTGCTCGTGGATTTCCTTGAGCATAAAGTGTTCGTAGCCACCTTTTTCGGCAGCGTGGATATCCCAGTCGATGGTGACGGGCTGTTTTTCAATGGGTTCGCCGTCAATATTGCAGAAGCGCGTGTGCTCATTGGAAAGGCAGACGATTTCTTCATTTTCCACATAATAAACTGTCCGGGTATACTGCAGGATGGCGGGAACGTCGGAGGCAATGAATTTTCCGGTATCGTTTATGCCAACGATCAGCGGGCTGTCCTTGCGGGCGGCGTAGATGTGATGCGGATGATCTAAAAACATGATGCCGAGAGCATAGGAGCCCTCTACGCGGTGCATGACCTTTTCAATCGCTTCGACCGGATCGCCGCGGTAATATTCAGTCAGCATGTGTGCAAGCACCTCCGTATCTGTTTCAGATACAAACCGATAGCCTTTCTTTTCCAGACGCTGTTTGAGCTTTTCATAGTTTTCGATGATGCCGTTGTGGACGACAGCAATGGTATGCTCCTCGTTCATATGGGGATGGGCATTTGTGTCAGAGGGACAGCCATGTGTCGCCCAGCGGGTGTGACCGATGCCGCAAAAACCGGGCAGCAATGTGCCGTGGTTTATTTTTTCATCCAGAACGCGAAGCCTGCCGACTGCTTTTTCCATATGGATTTTTTGACCATCAAAAACAGCGATCCCGGCAGAGTCATAGCCTCTGTATTCCAGCTTGGAAAGCCCATCCAAAATGATGGGGGCCGCCTGCTGTTTTCCGATATAACCTGCAATTCCACACATGATTTTTTCCTCCTTGTGCCATAAAAAGAGGCGCAGTTATCCTGTCTGTGGATAAAAGCGCCGTTGCTTCTCTACATATCTTATGCCTGTCGATTTTTTTCAGGTAGAAAAGATCGAAGATCCGACAAACATATTGTTCAGTATATATAATTCGAAGAAAAATGTCAAGTTTTTGATATATAGAATAAGGTTTTTAGTGTATATAAAATCCAAATGCCGCGGACAAATGAGAACAATCGGGGAGATCGCGTCGCTTGATGGAGGGGGTAGATTATGGTAAGATGGGGATACAGGAAAAATCAAACATTTAAGGGGGAAATTGATTTATGAACCGGTTTATGGACGCATTGGAACAGGGAAATCTGGAAACATTAAGAAAATATCCCAAGGCAGACTTGCACAATCATTTTGCGCTCGGTGGAAGCAGAAGGTTCTTATATCAGGCAACCGGTAAAAAAATTGAGCCGTTAGTGCATCCTTTGGCATCCATGGCAGAGATGGATCAATGGAGTCAAAAATATATCGGTCAGTATTTTAACAGCACCGAGGGAAGAAAACTTTTAATCCGTGCGACCTTTCAACAGGCGAAAGAAGATGGAGTAACGGTGCTCGAAATCGGGGAGGATGTTTGGGGCTTAAAAGAATTTTTTCATAATGATATCGATGAGCTGGTGGAATCTTTTACAAGTGCACAAAGAGAAATCGCTCCCGAGATAGAATTAAGGCTTCAGATTGGGTTATCAAGGCATTGTCCGATCAGTTATCTAGAAGATTGTTTGTCTTATTTTTGGGGAAATAAAAATTTTTATTCGATTGATTTGTATGGGGATGAATTCGCGCAGCCGATTGAAAATTTTAAAGGAATTTACCGAAGGGCAAAAAAAGAAGGATTACGCCTGAAAGCCCATGTTGGAGAATGGGGAACCGCGAAAGACATCAGAACGGCAGTAGAAGAATTGGAGCTTGACGAGGTTCAGCATGGTATAGCGGCGGCTGGAGACGAATCCGTCATTCGCTTTTTGGCTGAGAATAAAATCAGATTAAATATTACGCCAACGAGCAACGTTTTACTGGGAAGGGTTGCGGATATGGCGGAGCATCCGATTGGAAAACTGTATCGCAGTGGCGTCGATGTTACGATAAATTCGGATGACGTATTGATTTTTGATTCCGACGTATCAAAAGAATATTTGCAACTTTATGAGGCACAGTGTCTGACGGCAGAAGAATTAGAAAATATAAGAAAAAATGGACTAAAGCCTGCCATGCTGTAGAGGCCGGGCCTGTGGATGCGTTTACGCAATAGAAGGAGAACTGACAAATGAGCTACATTACAACCTACACCGGAAAACATTTTGACCCGATACAACCGGAGCCGGGTTTATTTGATTTAACGGATATTTCCCATGCGCTGTCGCTTTTGTGCCGCGGCAACGGACATATGAAACATTTTTATTCCGTGGCGCAGCACAGCATCGCATGTGCGGAGGAGGCGAAGGCACGCGGATATTCGGCAAGGGTGCAGCTTGGCTGTCTTTTACACGATGCGAGTGAGGCATATCTGTCGGATGTGACCAGACCGGTAAAAAAAGACCTGGACTATTATCTAAAGGTGGAAGCGCTGCTGCAGGATCGCCTGTGGGCGTTTTTTATTCCGGGACGGGTTTTGAGCGAAGAGGAACGCGGACAGGTTTTTGAGATTGATGATGCGATGCTTTCCTGGGAGTTTAGGGAGCTGATGGCGGAAGAACTCGGGGATGGCTGGAAGCAGTTAAAGACCGCGCCGGATTGCTCCTTTGCAGGAATGGAAGATGTGGAAAAGCGGTTTAGCGTCTGGTATCGGGACACGATCGGGCAGGTGGAAAGAAAATGAAAAAATTACTGGTGTTGTTTCCTGGCGTCGGCTATTCAACCGCACGTCCGCTGTTATATTATGCGAAACGGATGGGACAGGAAAAGGGCTACGAAGTTCTGGAACTGGAATATAGACGGATGCCGGAGCATCCGTTTGATAATTTAAAAGAGACTGCCAAAACAGTTTGCGCCTGCGCAGAAGCATGGGCGGAACATGTGGATTGGGAAAAATATGATAAAATTGCGTTTGTTTCAAAAAGTGTAGGAACCGTGGCGGCGGGTTTCCTGACCCGAAGATTGGCAGAAACAGGTGGATGTGTGCAGATCGTCAACCTTTTCCTCACGCCGATTGAGCCGACGCTTAAATATCTGACCGAAGCAAAAAACGGCACAAAAATGGGTTCGTCCCAGATCGTCTTTTCCGGCACAGCGGATCAGTGGATGGAGCCGGAACTGCTGGCAGATTTTTGCAGGAAGCATGGAATCGAGCATCACGCTTATGCAGGAGGAAATCATTCGATCGAAACAGGGCATGTGCTGCGGGATGTGGAGATTGCAAAAGAAATCGTGGGATTCTATGAGCAGTTGCTGTAAGCCGACGCTGCGGGCAAAGGATACAGGCTGGGAAAGCGAATACACGGATCGAGCTGCAGCGAGGTATTGCCTTGTGATTCTGCAGAAAAATTTGATATGGGAGGAAAGCAGAAAGCGCTGTGCAGCCGAAGTATGAGAAAAACTTCGGTTGCGCAGCGCTTTTTATTCATGACAATAGAATGCTCGCAGAGCGTGCATTCTATTGTTGATATTCTACAAACGTCCCTGTTACTTCTGCGGCGCAGATGCAACGGCTACCTTGGAGTCCGCAGTGCCGTAGTACATGTAATAGCGTCCGTGGAAGCTGACAAGACCCTCCAAAAAGCAGGTCGGCATGACCTGTCCTTCCAGCTCAAAGGATTCAGACGGGCTGATGAAGGGACGGGTGGTGCGTGCGATCAGACAGGTTGGATTTTCGGGATCGATCAGGAGCTGACCGCCCTGATACATAGTGTCATGTCCCCCGAGACGTTCCGGGTTGTTACCCTTGCCGTTGTAGATTAAAACGATACCAGCATCTGTCAGGATTGCCTGAGGACCCGGCTCGCACAGAAATTCATCATAGTTGCCGACTCTGGGGCGGATGATGGGAAGCAGGACTCTTGCAACTTCATCGTTATTCTTACAGCGGGAATCGTGCTGGCTGAAGGAATGGGACGGGTCTGCACCATCTGCAAGAAATTCCACCGGTGTCCAGTGGATCAGATCATCGGAGGTGGCAGCATAAATGTCACTTTCTCCCCAGTACATCCAGTAGGTTTCTTTGAGCTTGACCGGATAAAAGTGGTCACCCTCCTGCCTGCAGACAACTGCGCCGGATTTTGACCAGAGGTTTTTATATTTCCCATTCATTGCATCCTTGAAGATCGGTCCGTGCTTTTTCCAGTGGACGAGATCGGTGCTTTCTGCGCAGCAAAGCAGTGCAACTTTTCCGTTATAGGAAGTATAGTAGAGGAAATATCTTCCGTCCTTTGTTTCTACAATACGGGGATCCTCGCAGCCGCCCTCCCATTCATAGACGGAAAATTCGTCCTTTTCGGGATACAGGACGGGCTCCGGCATGGTGGTAAAATGCAGCCCGTCGTCGCTGACTGCCAGACCGATGCGAGAGGTTCCTGCATATTTTCCCTCGTGATCTTCTGCGCGGTAAAGCAGGTAAACGCGGTCATCCTTTACAACGGCAGCAGGATTAAATACATCCTTTGCTTCCCAGCCGAGTTCCTTTTCCTGAACCGGGCAGAAAAAACGGGATACTGTATTGGGAACCAGACAGGGATTGGCTTCGGCAGCCTTTTCAAAAGGGCCGAGCATCCAGGGATATTCTTTTGTCATTGGTAAGTCCTCCTTTTTATAGGGAAAACAGATCGCAGCGTGCGGTGTTTTCCCGGATTGTGATATTCCCCCAAGAGCGTTAAAGGCTATTTACGCTGACTATAGCATAGGAGAAGGGAAAAGTCTGTGTAGAAAATGTCAGAAAGGGGGAAAAGGGATGTGATTTTCTGGAGTCTTATAGTTGCGAGATGGATGATGAAACAATAGAATGCATGCTCTGCGAGCATTCTATTGTCATGAATAAAAATCCCGGCCTCCTGTTGTTTGGAACAGGAGACCGGGATTTTTTATACGACATGCTGTCGTGTTTATGGATTGTTTTGCTGTGTTATCATTCTACATCCTGCAGTGCAGCGGTATTTTCTTCTCCGGTGCGGACCTTTACGACTCTGTCAACATTGTATACAAAAATCTTGCCATCGCCGATGTGACCGGTAAAGAGTACCTTCTTTGCAGTTGCAATGACGGAATCAACAGGGATCTTGCTGACGACAACCTCGATCTTTACCTTAGGCAGCAGGGTTGCATCGATTTCTGCACCACGATACATTTCGCCTGCACCCTTCTGGATGCCGCAGCCCATTACCTGTGTCATGGTCATACCGGTTACACCAAGGTCGTTTAATGCAGTCTTCAGTGCTTCGAAGCGAGACAGCTTTGCAATGATGACAACCTTGTAAATGCCGCTTGCAGAAGCGGTGATCGGAGCTTCCACAACCTTGACAGCTGCATCCTTCTGGAACTCGGAAGCCTTGTCGTAATCCGAAACACCGAGATCGGTGTTTTCGTTGACATCCATTGTCATGGTGTTGGAGATATCCATGATGGAGAAGCCGGCATATGCGGATGGAAGACCATGTTCTTTTGCATCAAGACCAATAATTTCCTCTTCTTCGGAAACACGAAGACCGAAGAGCTTTTTGATAATAATAAATGTGATCGTGATGGTTACAGCAGTCCATGCGATGGTAGCGAACATGCCAAGGAGCTGTAAACCAAGCTGTTTGAAGCCGCCGCCGTAGAAGAGACCTGCACCTGCGATCTGGTTTGTGCCGAAGCTTACACCATCACCGAAGCCTCTTGCAAAGGCAGGAGCGGAAGGAGTAGCGAAAAATCCGACTGCAACTGTGCCCCAGATACCGTTTAAGCAGTGTACTGCAACTGCTCCGACAGGATCATCCACATGGAGCTTGTAATCCAGAAACCATACGCCAAAGACAACCAGAACACCGGCAACTGCGCCGATCACGATGGAACCAAAAGCATCTACAACATCACAGCCTGCGGTAATGGCAACAAGACCGGCAAGGGAAGCATTTAAGCACATCGAAACATCAGGTTTGCCATATTTTACCCAGGTCAGGATCATGGTAACAACGGTTGCAATGGCGGGAGCGATGGTTGTAGTAACAAAGATGGAGCCGAGCTCTTCAACGGAGGTTGCAGCAGCACCGTTGAAGCCGTACCAGCCAAGCCACAGAATGAAAACGCCCAGTGCACCGATGGGAAGGTTATGTCCGGGGAATGCGTTTACCTTTGTTACTTTGCCTGCCTTATCCTTTACAAACTTACCGATACGGGGACCAAGCATTGCTGCACCGATCAGAGCGGAAATACCGCCGACCATGTGGATGCAGTTGGAACCTGCGAAATCGTGGAAGCCGATCTGGGAAAGCCAGCCGCCGCCCCATGTCCAGTGTGCTTCGATCGGATAAATGACTGCGGAAATGACTCCGGAGTACACACAGTAGGAAATGAACTTTGTACGTTCTGCCATTGCACCGGATACGATGGTAGCGGTTGTTGCACAGAACACAAGGTTGAATACGAAGTTTGACCAGTCAAAATTTGCATAATCGGTAAAAATGTCAAATCCGGGTTTTCCGATGATGCCGGCCATGTCTTCTCCGAACAGAAGGCTGAAGCCGATCAGAATGAAAACAACGGTACCGATACAGAAGTCCATCAGGTTCTTCATCAGGATATTGCCGGCATTCTTTGCTCTTGTAAAGCCGGTTTCCACCATTGCGAATCCGGCCTGCATCCAGAATACCAGCGCAGCGCCGATCAGAAACCAGACACCGAATACTTCGCCGTTTAAAACGCTTAAGATTTCTTCTGTCATAATAGTTCCTCCTCGTTTCCCGGAGGGAAATGCCCACCCACGCTTGCGTGGGTTGCTCTCTGCAGGAGCAGAGGAACATTTCCTCCTCATATTGTGGTATAAAAAAACGACGCCAGGGATTTCTTCCTTTCGAAGCCCCATTGCATCGTTTCAGGTGGATGTCAGACAATCCGGTTTGCCCGAGATCCGGAATATGTTTATCCGACCGCATGCGAAATCGAGTTGGGTTGTCGGATAAAAAAAGGTGCTGCGACGTTTTGTCGTAGCACCTTTGCTATGTTGGCAGTATAGCACCGTGCTAAGAACGTGTCAAGGAAAAAATGAAAAATTTATAAACTTGAAAATCCAAAGAGCAAGTCCGTTTTTTTGGACACATTATCTGTTATGCTGGAATTGTTCCAGACAGGGACAGAAAGAGAGAAGATGAGTATGATCGTGCAGATGAGCAGTAAGTCAAAAATATATCACAGACCGGGATGTCAGTATTTGAATCGTATCAAGGAAGGATATCTGACATTAGTGGAGCTACAGAAGAAAACAGCTGGAAAATTATCTCCCTGTAAATGTTGCTGTAAGCTCAGCAAAATGTACAGGGACTACGAACCGGCGATGAAAAAGATTCTTGAAGAGATTGACGGATTAGCGAAGCTGGAAGAAAATCAGATCAAAATCCAGGCGAAAAATTATTGTTGGGAAATCCGGTTTGATCCAGCAAAGCAGCATTTCAGGCTGTATAAGAAAATTTGGGATGAGACGATAGGACGGACGAATCTGATACAATGCAGCGGATATGATGGGAAAGAAGAGACAGGGCAGCTTGAGAAGATAATAGCTTTGCTTGTAGGAAAAGAGAGAACAGCATCTTATCCGGAAGCTTACCGGAAAGCTGCGTGGAATATTGAGCGTCAGGCAAAAGAGCATCATATGAGTATTGAGTATGACGGAGATATTTTATATGTACTTACGGATATGGCTGCATGGAAAATAGTATTTTTTGACCGGAAGCAGTGTTACAAGCTGTTCCACTGTCCGTTTGGCGGGAAAAAGATGACAATGGAGCAGGCAAAAAAAGCCAGGTATCACAGACAGGTGGATGCAGGAGAAAATAGTCATCCTGCGAAATATCTGAAATATATTGCCGGTCATGACCGTGCTAAGAAGATTATGGAACAGGATTATCATTTGCTTCCGCAGAGAAGCAATAAAGAAAAAATGTATTATAATCAGGCGAGAAAGAGAGAGGCAAGGAAAAGTACCAGACGGGTCTGGAACCTGTTTGCGGAGCTGGAAGCACAACAGGAAGGCTTTCAAAAACTGTCGTTTTGTTGATAAGTAAAGAATTTATGCGGGACGTTTTTATTGTACACAACATCAGCCCGCAGAAACTCTGCGGGCTGGTATTTTCCATACCGGTGCAGTTCCGGTATAGATATATAAAGTATGCATCTGACAGTCAGGGGGAGAGTTATACAGGGTAGTGACTGTCAAAGCATGCTTTGCAAAGTGGAAGATCCCCGGTCATCTGCTTCAAGTCCTCCAGCTTCATGTAACCGAGGGAGTCTGCGCCGATAGAGGCGCAGATTTCGGCAGCAGTGTGGGAGGACGCGATCAATTGATCGTTGCTGGGAACGTCGGTTCCGTAGTAACAGGGGAAAAGAAAAGGAGGGGAGCTGATACGTACATGCACCTCCGTTGCGCCGGCATCCTTTAACATACGGATCAGGCTGGCCATTGTCGTGCCGCGGACGATAGAATCGTCAATCAGGACAAGGCGTTTGCCTTTGACGACGCTGGAGAGTACGCTCAGTTTCAGGTGAACAGCGGACTCCCGCTCCTTTTGGGTGGGTTTGATGAAAGTTCTTCCCACATAGCTGTTTTTGTGAAACGCAAGGGCGAATGGCAGACCGCAGGCCTGCGCATAGCCCATTGCTGCAGCCAGACCGGAATCCGGGACTCCGGTAACAAGATCCGCCTCGACCGGGTAGGAAGCGGCAAGCGCTTTTCCGGCGCGGATTCTGGCATCATATATGTTTACATTGTCCATCGTGGAATCAAGACGGGCAAAATAGATGTATTCGAAAATACAATGTGCATGAGGAATCTGTGCAGCTTTACTTTCCTCGATGAGACGGGAATCGGATTTGATCCCATTTTCGGTAATGGTAACGATCTCGCCGGGAAGAATATCACGTACAAATTCTGCGTCTACAGCTGTCAGGGCGCAGCTTTCCGATGCAAGGATGTAGCTGTCACCACGTTTGCCCAGACATAATGGTTTTAAACCGAGCGGATCTCGGACGCCGATTAGTTTTCTGGGGCTGATGATGACAAGAGCGTAACCGCCCTTTAATTTGCGTGCAGTCTGTAAAATTGCATCTTCCACACAGGAGGTGTGGGTTCTTTCCCGTGCGATATCGCAGGCGATGACCTCGGAGTCTGTCGTAGAGCGGAAAATAGCGCCGCCCTCCTGAAGAGACTGACGGAGCTCGGATGCATTTGTGATGTTGCCGTTATGGGCAAGCGCAAGTGTGCCTTTTAAATAGTTTAAGACGAGGGGCTGCGCATTTTCCACGGTGCTTGCGCCGGTCGTGGAGTAGCGGACGTGCCCGATGCCGATATTTCCCTTCAGGGAATCCAGGGATTCTTCATGAAATACTTCGCTGACAAGCCCCATGTCTTTGTGCCAGGTGATATTTCCTTTCGGGCCATTTGTGTTACAGACGGCAATACCGCAGGCTTCCTGTCCGCGGTGCTGCAGAGCAGAAAGCCCGTAGTAGATAGAAGGAGCAGCGGCGCTGCCATCGGGATTATAAATCCCGAAGACGCCGCATTCCTCTTTCAGTTTATCCTCTTGTTCCGGAGCAAAAAAACTCATTTTAAAGTGTCCCTTCCGGCTGTTTTAAACGGAAAACAGCAGCTTCTCGTAGTTCGGGTAAGGCAGGATGCTGTCAGGAATATAGGTTTCTGCAGCATCTACAGCGCTGCGGACCGCATCCATATCAGGCAGGATTGTCTCGTGATAGAACAGGGACAGGGCAGGCTGATCGCTCATGCCTTCTGCTGTTGCAAGATCTGCTTCCAGCTTTTCTTCCGCGGTATAAATTGCTTCGTAATAGCCGGAAAGTGTGGTCAGCAGTTTCTCCTGTGCGGTGCAGGGCAGTGTTGCAAGAACTGCTTTTTTCGCGGAGATCGATGCTGCAACCTCGTCTGTATAGGTCATCAGGGCAGGCAGGAAATCGCGGCGAACCATATCCTCCATGGTCTTTGCTTCGATATGAATGGTTTTGATGTAGGTCTCCAGTAAAATTTCATATCTGGAGAAGATCTCCTCTTTGGAGAAGATATGATGGCTGGTGAACAGGTCGATATTCTTCTCGTGAATGAAATAAGGAAGCGCATCAGGAGTGGACTTTAAGTTGTACAGACCGCGCTTTTCAGCTTCCTGAACCCATTCGTCAGAATAGCCGTTGCCGTTAAAGATAACCTTTTTGTGCTTCAGGATCGCTCTCTTTACCAGAGCGCGAACTGCTTCATCCATCTGATCTTCGGGGAAGGCCTTTAATTCTCCGTAGAACTGACGCAGTGCTTCTGCAACAGCTGTATTTAAAATGATGTTTGGACCTGCCACAGAGCTGGAAGAGCCAAGGCTTCTGAATTCAAATTTATTGCCGGTAAATGCAAAGGGTGAGGTTCTGTTTCTGTCGGTATTATCCTTAAAGAAATGAGGCAGTACAGTTGCGCCGGTATCCATCTGAACAAGAGGATGCTTGCCAAAGAAAGTATCATTTTCAATGGAATCCAGAACGGCAGTCAGCTCATCTCCAAGGAAGATGGAGATAATAGCCGGAGGCGCCTCATTTGCACCGAGACGATGATCATTTCCTGCGCTGGCAACGGAGATACGCAGCAGATCTGCATAATCGTCAACCGCTTTGATGACAGCCATCAGGAAAATCAGGAACTGTGCGTTTTCAGCAGGAGTACGTCCGGGCTCCAGCAGGTTTACACCAGTATTTGTAATCATGGACCAGTTGTTGTGTTTACCGGAACCATTGATACCGTCGAAGGGTTTTTCATGGAGCAGGCATACCAGACCGTGTTTGTCAGCAACTTTTTTCATGACTTCCATCGTCAGCTGATTGTGATCGACGGCAACGTTTGCCGTGTCGAAAATCGGAGCTAACTCATGCTGGGCAGGAGCAACTTCGTTATGCTTTGTCTTTGCAGGGATGCCAAGCTTCCAGAGCTCTTCATCCAGATCATGCATGTATGCGGATACGCGGGGCTTTAATGCGCCGAAATAATGATCTTCCATTTCCTGACCTTTGGGAGACATTGCGCCGAACAGAGTTCTGCCGGTAAAGATCAGATCTTTTCTCTGCTCATACAGAGCTTTGTCAACCAGGAAATACTCCTGCTCAGGACCGATGGTGGTGGAAACACTTGTAACATCCTTGTTTCCGAGCAGCTGCAGAATCTTAACTGCCTCTGTGTTCAGAGTTTCCATGGAACGCAGCAGAGGAGTCTTTTTATCCAGTGCTTCGCCGCTGTAAGAACAGAAAGCGGTAGGAATGTAAAGGGTTCCATCTTTAATAAAAGCGGGAGAAGTAGGATCCCATGCCGTATAACCTCTTGCTTCAAAAGTAGCGCGCAGACCGCCGGACGGGAAGCTGGACGCATCCGGCTCACCCTTTACCAGCTCTTTTCCGGAGAAATCCATGATGATCTGACCATCTCCGACCGGACTGATGAAGCTGTCATGCTTTTCAGCAGTGAAACCGGTCATGGGCTGGAACCAGTGCGTATAATGGGTAGCACCGTGCTCAACTGCCCATTCCTTCATGGCAACCGCAACGGAATTGGCAACATCCAGTTCCAGATGGGTGTTATTTTCGATTGTTTTACGCAGCGCTTTGTAAATATCCTTGGGGAGCTTTTCGCGCATCACTTTGTCGTTAAAGACCAGGCTGCCGTAAATTTCAGGAATACTTTTTGACATAGATCAAATCTCCTTTCAACTGTAGGGTAAGCATTGTACATTTCGGTGTTTTGTCTGACGAAACGTTTCATTCTGCAGAACATATCTTTAGAACGAAAAAAGGCACTTCGGAGAAGATTCTCCAAAGCGCCTTTGCTTTATGTGACGTATCATACTCACAAATAATAAAACTGTCAAGCCCCTTTTTTGAAAAAACGAAAATTTGTGCAGCAAAGCCATAGGTGCATTTGAGGGAGCTTTTTTGTCAACTTACCTCCGATTCTGAGACAAACCGCATGTTTTCGTGTATGCTTTTGTCAACGAAAGGAAAGGAGGTCTGGGCATGAAAGTGAGCATTGAGCTTTCACCGGAATACCGGATTCCGTATGCAGTCATTTATGCGGATAAAATAACGGACGAAATTCAGAAGATTATGGAAATCCTCAGTCGGCAGAAAACGCCGATCACGGCACTGCAGAATGAGGAAAATCTCGTCGTTCTGCAGCCGGAGGATATCTATATGGTGCGTGTGGAGGTCGGGGATACGATTCTTTTTGGGGAGCATTTAAAATACCGTTCCCGAAAGAGACTCTATGAACTGGAGAAACAGCTTGGAAAGCAGTTTATGCAGATTTCGAAATCCACGCTGGTCAATCTTTCCTATCTGGACAGCATCGAAGCGGGTTTTAACGGAACGCTTCTTCTGAAGCTGAAAAACGGCTGTAAGGATTATGTATCCAGAAAATATTTGCCGGAATTTAAGAAATATCTGGGATTATAGGAGGAATAAAGATTGAAAAATAAAATTTTTCAATCGCGAGATTTGTGTCTGCGC